>Ga0209061_1001627_pt1 | contig 35162 bp, 36 predicted proteins | sample Coa_R1_10_FD_187157 | JGI IMG/M metagenome (GOLD analysis project Ga0209061, IMG submission 187157) | Surface soil microbial communities from Centralia Pennsylvania, which are recovering from an underground coalmine fire - Coalmine... | ecosystem: Environmental > Terrestrial > Soil >... | reverse complement strand
CGCGGCCCCGGGCGACGGCGGGTCGGCCGGCGGTCGGCAGCGGCGCGCGGCCCCGGGCGACGGCGGGTCGGCCGGCGGTCGGCAGCGGCGCGCGGCCCCGGGCGACGGCGGGTCGGCCGGCGGCGGCACGCGCAGCCGCCGGCCCCAACGTCGCTCAGTCGGTGATCGCCTCCAGTCGCTGGCGCACCGCCGAGAGGAACTGCGCGGCGAGCGCGCCGTCGAGCGCCCGGTGGTCCCAGCTCAGGCCGAGGATCGTCATCGAGCGAATCGCGATCGCGTCGTTGCCGTCGGCGTCGGTCACGACAACCGGCCGCTTGACGACCGCCTCGAAATCGAGGATCCCGACCTGGGGCTGGTTGATGACCGGAGTGGCCATGATCGAGCCGAATTGGCCGGGCGCGGTGATCGTGAACGTGCCGCCGGCCACATCGTCGGCGGTGAGCTGGCGCGAGCGCGCGCGCCCCGCGAGGTCGCGGACGCGCGCCGCGAGGCCCTCCACCGAGAGCTCCTGCGCGCGCTGGATGACCGGCACGATCAGCCCCTCCTCGCCGAGCGAGACGGCGATTCCGAGGTTGACGTCGGCGTGGCGCGTGTACTGCTCGCCGTCGAGCCAGGCGTTGAGCGCCGGGTACTCGCGCAGCGCGTCGACCGTCGCCCGCGCGACATAGGCAAGAGCGGTGACGCCGCGGGCGCGCCGCACCCGCTCGACCTGCGTCATATCGGCCTCGGCCCACGTCGTGCACGTCGCCGCCACCTCGAGCGAGCGCTTCATGTGCTCGCCGATCTGACGGCGCATTCGCGAGAGGTCATGGCCGCCCGCGGGCTGAGCGGGCACGGCCGGTGCGGCTCCCGCCGCGCCGACGCGCGGCGTCCCGGGCGGTGCCGCACCCGACGCGGCCGGAGCGGCGGCTGTGGCAGCGGGCGCCGGCGGGTCGGGCCGGTACGGGCTTTCGATGTGCAGCGGCGGCTCCTCGAGTGGCTGCGGGGCGCCGGATCCGCCGTCCTCCACGACCGCAAGCACGTCCTGCTTGCGCACACGGCCGCCGCGGCCGGTGCCGGTCACGGTCGAGAGGTCGATGCCGTGCTCGGCGGCGATCCGCTGTACCACCGGTGAGTAGCGCCGGGCGTCGCCGTTGCCGCGCGCGCCGGCGGTCGACGGCGGGGCGGTCGGCGTCGGAGCGGCAGCCGCGGTGAGCGTTGCCTTTGGTCCTGCGGCGGCGGCCCCGGGGCCTGTGGCCTCCGGAGCCGTTGGACCGGCGCCCGCGGCGGTCGACCCGCCCGCACCGCCCGACGCACCGGCGGCGACCGTGGCGCCGTCGCCCACGGCCATGCGGGCGAGCACCGTGCCGACCTCGACGGTCTGCTCGACGTCGACGAGGATCTCGGCGATGATCCCGGCGCTCGGCGCCGGCACCTCCGTCTCGATCTTGTCGGTCGAGATGTCGCACACCGTCTGGTCGGCCTCGACGCGGTCGCCGGACTCGACGCGCCAGGCGACGATCGTGCCCTCGGCGACCGAGACGCCCATCTGGGGCATCGTGATATCCACGAGGGTGGCGGAAGGGTCTGCCCCGCCGGGCATCCGGCCCGGCGATTCGTTGGCATCCGCGGGCATCCCGCCCGCGTCAATACGCGAGGAGCTCACGGCACGCCTCCTTGACGCGGTCGACGCCGGGCAGCACGGCCTGCTCGAGCGGCGGCGAGAACGGGATCGGGACGTCCGGGGAGGCGACGCGGGTGACGGGCCCATCGAGGTCCTCGAACCCCTTCTCGGCGATCAGCGCCGCCACCTGGGCGCCCGCCGCGCAGGTCATGTTCGCCTCGTCGACGATCACGACCTTCGAGCAGCGGGCGACCGAGTCGAGGATCGCGTCCTCGTCGAGCGGCACGAGCGAGCGCAGGTCGAGCACCTCGACCGATGCGCCGTCGAGGTCCTCGGTCGCCTGCAGCGCGACGTCGACCATCGCGCCGTACGTCATCACGACCAGATCGGAACCCGGCCGCGCGATCCGTGCCGTGAACGGCGTCTCGTAGACGCCCTCGCGGACGTCGCCCTTCACCCGCCGGTACAGGTGCTTGTGCTCCATGAAGCAGACCGGGTTCGGGTCGTGCATCGCGTGGTGCAACAGCCCCTTCGCGTCCTCGGCGGTGGAGGGCGCGACGACCTTGATCCCGGGCGCGTGCATGAACCACGCCTCGGGGTTCTGGGAGTGGAACGGCCCGCCGGAGAAGCCGCCGCCGCTCGGCAGCCGCACCGTGATCGGCACCGCGAGGCCCTGGCGGTAGTGCATCTTGCCGGCGACGTTGACGAGCTGGTCGAAACCGCACGAGACGAAGTCCGAGAACTGCATCTCGCACACCGGGCGCAGGCCGACGACCGCGGCGCCGATCGCGCAGCCGATGATCGCCGACTCGGCGAGCGGCGTGTCCATCACGCGGTCCGGGCCGAACTCCTCGATCATCCCGTCGGTCACCTTGAACGCGCCGCCGAACACGCCGATGTCCTCGCCCATCACCATCACGCGCTCGTCGGCGCGCATCTCGTCGCGCAGTGCCGAGGAGATCGCCTGCAGGTAGGTCATCGTCGCCATCAGCGCTCACCTCGCTGGGCGAAGCCGCTCCACGGGGCATGGCCGTCGCCGAGCGGCGTCGCCTCGCCGGTGCAGAACACGCCCTCCAGCGCCTCGTCCGGACTCGGCATCGGCCCCGTGAGCGCTTCGGAGACGGCGGCGTCGAGCTCGGCCGAGACCTCGGCGCGGAGCGCGTCGACGTCGACGCCGAGCGCGGTCAGGCGCTTCTCCTGCCGGTCGATCGGATCGCGCTCCTTCCACTCCTGCACCTGCTCGGCGGGGACGTACTTCATGTCGTCGTGCGCGGCGTGGCCGTGCATGCGCATCGTCACCGCCTCGATCAGCGTCGGCCCCTCGCCGGAGACCGCCCGCTCCCGGGCGGCGCGCGTGGCCTCGAACATCGCCTCCACGTCGTTGCCGTCGACGGAGACGCCCTCACAGCCGTAGGCCTCCGCGCGTTTCACCGGATCGACCGCGAACTGCTTGTCGAGCGGCGTCGAGTAGGCGTACTGGTTGTTCTCCAGCACGAACACGACCGGCAGCTTCTGGACCCCGGCCCAGTTCATCGCCTCGTGGAAGTCGCCGCGCGAGGTGGAGCCGTCGCCGAACCACGTGAGCGCGCAGCGCGGCTCGCCGCGCAGCTTGAACGCCATCGCCATCCCGGTGGCGACGAGCATCATGTCCGGGAGCATCGAGACCATCCCGACGCACCCGAGGTCCTTGTCGCCGAAGTGGACGTTGCCGTCGCGTCCACGGGTCACGCCGGCGGCGCGGCCCATGTACTGGCTGAAGATCCGCGACGGCGTCACGCCGCGGATGATGTGCGCGGCGAGGTCGCGGTGCAGGATGCAGAGCCGATCCTCGGCCGCCATCGCGAACGCGGCGCCGGCAGAGACGGCCTCCTGCCCGTAGCCGTCGTAGAACGAGCCGGGGACCTTGCCCTGGCGGTAGAGGCTCATCGCGCGCTCCTCGATGCCCCGCATCTGGAGCATCGCGCGCAGCAACGCGATTCGGTCCTCCGTGGTGAGGTGCGCCGCGTCTTCCTCGGACGTCGTGACCTGCGGTGCCTTCGCCGGTGCCGTGCCGGTCGGCGGGGCGGTGTCGGCCATCGCCATATGTGATTGCTCCCTCGTCTGCGCTTGAGCCGCGCGGGATCTCCGCTGCGGCCTCCTGGTTGACGGGCGCGCCGCGGGGGTCTCCCGTCGATCGCGCCTGAGCTTTGGAAGGTTAGAGGCTCCGGGGCCTACCCTCTGTTCATGGGCCTGTCGTGGCTCGTGCGGATGCGCTGGCGTCTGCTGGGCGCCTGGATGTGGCCGACGTTCGTCGTGCTCGCGGCCGCCGACGGCGTGATCGGTCATCTGCTGCCCGCGGCGGGCGCGAGCGACACTGTGCTCGGCGGGATCGTGCTCGGACTCGTGCTCAACCTGCTCTGCGTCGTCGTCCTCGGCCCGCTGCTCGGCCGCGTCCTGCGCCTCCGCCGACCCGACCTGCCGGCGGCGATCGCGCGCAACTACGCGGGCACGGCATGCATCGTGCTCGTCACCGTCGGCTTCGCGACGCTCGGCGCCCTGCATCACGCCGAGATCGTGCGGGACCGCGCCGCGCTGCGGGACGCGGTGGTTCGTGCGGCCGCCTGGATCGGCGATCACGCCCCCGCGCGCTTCCGCGCGGACGCCGGGACGCTCGACAGCTACGTGCTGCTCGCGGGGTCGGTCTATCGCGAGTGTGCCTCGGCCAGCGGCGGCGGGGAACCGCGCTACTACTGCGTCGTCGTCGACGAGCGTCGCTCCGGTCCCGACGCCGTGCACCCGGCGGGTTCGGAGTCCAACGAGACGCTCTCCCGCGGCACCGACTGAGAGCGCCCAGTCGGGCCGGCGAGCGCTGGAGGCGGTGGCTTCACTGTGCCCCGCGGCACACGCCCGCGGCACACGCCCGCGGCACACGCCCGCGGTAGGCTCGCCCGCCATGGTCGCCCGTGTCGCACTCGTCACCGGGGCATCGGCCGGGATCGGCGAGGCGACGGCGCGCGCGCTCGCCGCGGCGGGTCGGGATCGGGTGCGGCTCGTGCTCGTCGCGCGACGCGAGCCGCGGCTGCGGGCGCTCGCCGCAGAGCTCGGCGGCGCGACCGTGATCCCCGCGGATCTCACCGATCCCGACAGCCACGCCCGGATCGCCGAGGCCGTTCGCGCCGAGCACGGGGCGCTCCACCTGCTCGTCAACAACGCCGGCGCCCGTTGGCCCGGAACGTTTGCCGACACCGGATGGGAGAACGTCGCCCGCCACCTCGCGATCGATCTCGAGGCGCCGCTGCGGCTCACCGAGGCGCTGCTGCCGCTGCTCCGTCGGACGGCCGCCGCCCCGGACTCGGCGCCGGTGTCGATCGTCAACGTCGCCTCCACCGCGGCGCGCATCGGCAGGCCGAGCGCCGGCGGCTACTCGGCGGCGAAGTTCGCGCTTGCCGGCTGGAGCGACGCGCTGCATGCCGAGGAGGCGCCGCACGGCATCCACGTCGGGCTCGTGCTCCCCGGCTTCGTCAGGACCGAGGGGTTCCCCGCCGCGGAGCTCCTCGCTCGGCGCCGGACCCGCTGGATCGTCGCCGGGCCGGAGCTCGCCGCCGAGGCGATCCTGCAGGCGGCGGGCTGGGAGGGACGGCGCCCGCGCGCGGAGGTCTACGTCCCGCGCCGCTATGCGCTGCTCGCCGCGCTTCGCATCCTCGCGCCCGGCCTGGTGCGCCGCGCGACCGCGACGGGCGCGTTCTCGACCGCCACCCGGCCCCGCGACTGACGACACCGGCGCGTGACCCCGATCACGCTCCCGCGCCTCGTCAGGCATTAAGCTACGGTGCTGTAGCTACCCGACCCGAGGAGACCGCGAGATGACTGACAGCCCCCGCCGAGTGGCGGTTCTCGGCGGCAGCCGGATCCCGTTTGCCCGCCAGAACGGTCCCTACGCCCGGGCCTCCAAACAGGACATGCTCACGGCGACGCTCGACAATCTGAGCGCGAAGTTCGGCCTTGACGGCGAGACGGTCGGGGAGGTCGCCGCCGGCGCCGTGCTCAAGCACAGCCGCGACTTCAACCTCACACGCGAATCGGTGCTCGGTTCGAGGCTCGCGCCGGAGACCCCCGCCTACGACGTGCAGCAGGCGTGCGGGACGGGGCTCGAGGCGACGGTCCTCGTCGCGAACAAGATCGCGCTCGGCCAGATCGAGTGCGGGATCGCCGGCGGTGTCGACACGACCTCGGACGCGCCGCTCGCGCTCGGGGAGGACCTGCGTCAGACGCTGCTCGCGGTCAATCGCGCGAAGACTCCCACCGACCGCCTCAAGGCGCTCACCCGGCTGCGGCCGAAGGGCCTGCTCCCCGAGATCCCCCGCAACGCCGAGCCCCGCACGGGACTCTCGATGGGGGAGCACGCCGCGCTCATGGCCGCGGAGTGGGGGATCGGCCGCGAGGAGCAGGACGCGCTCGCCGTGCAGAGCCACCACAAGCTCGCGGCCGCGTACGAGAGCGGCTGGATGGACGACCTCGTCGTCCCGTTCCTCGGTCTCGAGCGCGACCAGAACCTGCGCCCGGACACGAGCCTCGAGAAGCTCGCCACGCTGAAGCCCGTGTTCGGCGGTCCGGAGGGAACGATGACCGCAGGGAACTCGACGCCGCTCTCCGACGGCGCCTCGGCGGTGCTGCTCGCCTCCGAGGAGTGGGCACATGCCCACGACCTCCCGGTGCTCGCGTACTTCGTGACCGCGCGCACAGCCGCCGTCGACCACGTCCACAAGCGCGAGGGGCTGCTGATGGCGCCCGCCTACGCAATGCCGCCGATGCTGGAGCGGGCCGGCCTCACGCTGCAGGGCTTCGACTACTACGAGATTCACGAGGCGTTCGCCGCCCAGGTCCTGTGCACGCTCAAAGCGTGGGAGGACCCGGCGTTCTGCGCCGAGCGGCTCGGCCGCGCGGAGCCGCTCGGCGCGATCGACCGCGACAAGCTCAACGTCCACGGCGGCTCGCTCGGCGCCGGGCACCCGTTCGGGGCGACCGGCGGGCGCATCGTCGCGACGCTCGCCAAGGCCCTCTCGGAGGCCGATGGCCCGGCGCGGGGCCTGATCTCGATCTGCGCCGCGGGCGGTCTCGGCGTCACCGCGATCCTGGAGGGCCCGAACCATGCCTGACCGCTACCAGCAGCTCGTCAACACCCCGGTCGGCCGGCTCATCGCCGGCCAGGTCGGGCTGCCCGCGCCGCCGATGCTGGAGCGCCACCGCCCCGGCCGGCCCGTGATCGAGGGCACGGTGCTGCTCGGCGCGCCGGCGCCCGACCCCGAGCGGCCACCCCGGCTCGCCGCCGCGGCGCGGGCCGCGCTCGACATCATCGGCGCGTCGCTCATGCGGACCGGGGATCCGGCGCTGGCGGATGCGGGCGCGCCGCTGTTCGACCCGGACGACCCGCCGCCGGCGCAGCGCTTCAAGGGGCTCGTGCTCGACGCGAGCGGCCTGCGCTCCGCCGAGCAGCTCGTCGCCGCCTACGCGTTCTTCCACGCGACCGCCCGCCGCGTGGAGGCGTGCGGCCGGATCGTCGTGCTCGGCACGCCGCCGGCCGCCGCGCCGGAGCCCGAGGAGGCGGTCGCCCAGCGGGCGCTCGAGGGGCTCGTGCGCTCGCTCGGCAAGGAGGCGCGGCGCGGCGCGACCGCGCAGCTCGTGTACGTCGCCCCGGGCGCCGAGGACCAGCTGGACTCGCCGCTTCGCTTCCTGCTCTCGCCGCGCTCGGCGTACGTCTCCGGCCAGGTCGTCCGCGTCGGCAGGCGCGTCGGCGCGAAGGCCGATGCGACCGGGCTCGACTGGGGGACTCCGCTCCAGGGCAAGGTGGCGCTCGTCACCGGCGCCGCGCGCGGGATCGGCGCCGCGATCGCCGAGGTGCTGAGTCGCGAGGGCGCCCACGTCGTCGGGCTCGACGTCGAGCCGATGGCCGACGACCTCGCGGCCGTCGCCGGCGCGATCGGCGGCAGCTCGCTGACCGCCGACGTGACCGCGCCGGACGCCCCCGCGCGGATCGCGGAGCACCTGCTCGCCGAGCACGGTGGCGTCGACGTCGTCGTCCACAACGCCGGCGTCACCCGCGACAAGACGATCGGCAGGATGACCGAGGCGCAGTGGGCGACGGTGCTCGGCATCAACCTGATCGCGCCGCAGAGGATCACCGCCGAGCTCCTGGAGCGCGACGCGCTGCGCCGCGGCGGGCGCGTCGTGTGTCTGTCCTCGATGAACGGGATCGCAGGCGCGGCGGGACAGACGAACTACGCGGCGTCGAAGGCGGGGCTGATCGGCTTCGTCGAGGCGCAGGCGCCGGCGCTCGCCAAGCGGGGGATCACGATCAACGCGGTCGCGCCGGGGTTCATCGAGACGCCGATGACCGCGGCGATGCCGTTCGGACCGCGCGAGGCCGGCCGGCGGATGAACAGCCTCTCCCAGGGCGGGCTGCCGGTCGACGTCGCCGAGACGATCGCGTGGCTCGCGTGGCCGGCCTCGGCGGGCGTCACCGGCAACGTCGTCCGCGTCTGCGGCCAGTCGCTCATCGGGGCGTAGGCATGGACGCGTCCGGGTGCGGCGGAGCGGGAGGTTAGGCGTGGCCGCCGACGAGCAGATCCTGCGTCGCGCGCCGTCGATGACGCGCCTGTTCGCCCGCGCCGGGCTGGCCGCGTTGCCGGGCGCCTCGGCGCTGCCGCTCGCCGGCGGCGGAGGCGGCTCGGTCCCCGAGCGCGCGCTCGTGCTGTCCGCGCAGCGCGTCGACCGCGACCGCCTCGCCGCGTATGACCGGGTGTGCGGGTTCGATCTCTCCGACGTGCTGCCGCCGACGTATCCGCACATGCTCGCGTTCCCGCTGCAGCTCGCGCTCATGACGAGCGGCTCGTTCCCGGTGCCGGCGATCGGCCTCGTCCACATCGCGAACCGCATCGACCAGCGCCGTCCGATCCTCGCGAGCGAGCGGCTGTCGCTGCGGGTGGCCGCCACGGCGCTCGAGCCCCACCCGCGCGGGCGCCAATTCACGCTGCGCAGCGAGGCGTGGGTGGGGGCCGAGAAGGTGTGGGCGGAGGAGTCGGTCCATCTCGCCCGCGGCCGGGGCGACGAGGGTGCCCCGACTCCGGACGCGCCGCCGGACAGCTCGGGACTCGCGCAGGCGGCGGTCTGGCGTCTGCCCGGCGACCTCGGCCGACGCTACGGGGCGGTGTCGGGAGACCTCAACCCGATCCACGTCCACCCGCTCACCGCGCGGTTGCTCGGGTTCCCGAGCGCCATTGCGCACGGAATGTGGACGAAGGCGCGCTGCCTGGCCCAGCTCGGCCGTGAGCTGCCGGGCGGGTTCACGGTGCAGGTCGCGTTCCGCAAGCCGATCCTGCTGCCGGCGAGGGTCGTCTACGCCGAGGGCCGTCCCGGTCCAGACGCCGGCGGTCCCGCGGACGGGCCGCTCGCGTTCGGGGTGCGGGACGCGCGCACCGGCGCGGTCCATCTCGACGGCCTGCTCACGCCCGCATAGAGCCCGCCGGGATATGCGGCGCGCGATTGCACCCGCGCCTGGGATGAGATCGCTCACGTCCGCGGGCTGCGCGGCGCGGGGCCCCGTCCGTCTCGTGTCCCGTTTGGACAGTTCGTTTGCAGTCGAGGCACCCCTGGCGGCGCCTGGCGGCGTCCTCGGATCCTCATGGGGCGATGCCACACCACGGATCCTGCGTCCTGGCCAGGGACCCCCCAGCGGCACCTCTTGGTGCCAACGAACCAACCAAACTCGACACTCGGTCGGCCGGCCGCAGCCACGGCGGCGAGCCGTTCAGTCGCCGCCGCGCAGCCAGGGGGCGAGCGCGATCACCACGATCCCGACCGCCGCGCACAGCCACAGCGAGTCGTGGAGCCCGCTCACCAGCCCGCCGGCGGCGAGCGAGCCGCACACCGCGACACCGATCACCGAGCCGCTCTGACGGGCGCTGTTGAGCGTGCCCGCGGCGACGCCGGCTCGGCTCGGCTCGACCGATCCGAGCAGCGCTGCGGTGATGATGGGGACGATCAGGCCGAGCCCGCCGCCGATCGCCACGAGCTGCGCGACGAGCGCCGAATACGACGTGTGAGCGTCCGCGCCGAGCAGCCCGAGTGAGCCGCCCGCCAGGGAGAGCGCGCCGAGCACCACGAGCGGCCGGGCCGCCCGGCCCGAGCTGTGCCGCCCGCTCACGATGTTGACCGCGAACACGACCGCGGTCATCGGCGCGAACGCGAGGCCGGCGCGCAGCGGCGACATGCCCTGGGCACGCTGGAAGAACAGGCTGAGCACGAACATCAGGCCGTAGAACGCGATGTTGATGATCACGCCGATGAGCGCCGCGCTGCGAAACGTCGGGATCGCGAACAGGGCCGGCGGCAGCATCGGTTCGGAGCGCCGGCGTTCGATGAGCACGAACCCGGCGGCCGCGACGGCGGCGAGGGCGAAGCCTGCGAGCACCGGGCCGCTGCTCTCGCCCCGGACTCCTCCCTCGATCAGCGACCCCGCGAGCGCCGCGAGCGCGACGATCGCGGCAAGCTGGCCCGGCAGGTCGATCGAGCGCGCCCCGGAGCGCGGCGTCTCCTCGGCGCAGCGCAGCGTGAGCGCGATCCCGAGCAGGCCGAGTGGGAGGTTGATGACGAAGATCGCGCGCCAGCCGAGCGCGGCGATCAGCGCGCCGCCGACGAGCGGGCCGCCCGACAGGGCGAGGCTCGCGCCCGCAGCCCACAGGCCGATCGCGCGTCCGCGGCGGTCCGGCTCAGGATGGGCGTGGCGCAGCAGCGTGAGCGAGCAGGGCACGAGGATCGCGGCGCCGACCCCCTGGACGGCGCGGGCGGCGATCAGCGCTCCGACCCCCGGGGCGGCCCCGCAGGCCATCGAGGCAAGCGTGAACAGCGTGAAGCCGACGACGTAGACGCGCCGCGCGCCCGCGCGGTCGCCGAGCGCCCCGCACGTGAGGATGAGCGCGGCGAACGTGATCGTGTAGGCGCCGACGACCCACTGCAGCGCGCTCACGCCGCCGCCGAGGGCCCGCGCGATCGGCCGGATCGCGACGTTGACGACGCTCACGTCGAGTTGGACGACGGCGAACCCGAGGCTGGTGGCGGCGACGAGGCCGCGGTCGAGGCGTCGGCTGCCGGCGGTGACGGTCATCGGCCGCGAACGTAGGCGGGGAACGCTTCGACGCCGCTCGAAATGTCTCGGCGGTACCGTGACGACATGGCGCGACGCGGCGATGCGGATCTCTCGGCGGTGGCCCGGCTCCTCGCCGACCCGGGGCGCTGCCGGATGCTGCTCGCGCTTGACGACGGCCGCGCGCTGCCCGCGAGCCGGCTCGCCGCCGAGGCGGGTGTGTCGGCCGCGACCGCGAGCTCGCACCTCGGAAGGCTCGTCGACGCGGGCCTGCTCACCGTCGAGCCGCACGGCCGCCACCGCTACTACCGGCTCGCGGGGCCCGAGGTCGGGCGATTGATCGAGACGATGGGGGCGCTCGCGCCGGCCGCCGAGATCCGCTCGCTGCGCGAGGACACCCGAGCGCGCGCGCTGCGCGAGGCGCGCACCTGCTACGACCACATCGCCGGGCGGCTCGGCGTCGCGATCATGCAGAGCCTCCTGCGCCGGGGTCACATCGTGGGCGGCGACGGGCTCTTTCATCACGGGCGCCCCGGCTCGGACCGACTCTCGGCGCCCGGGCGCGAGGTCGACTACGAGCTCACGCCCGCGGGCGCGCAGTTCCTCGACCGCTTCGGGGTGAGCATCCCTCCGCGCCGGCCCGTCGTGCGCTACTGCGTCGACTGGTCCGAGCAGGCCCACCACCTCGCCGGCGGCGTCGGGCGCGGGCTGCTCGACCGGATGCTCGAGCTCGGCTGGGTCGCCCGCCGCGACGACGGCCGCGCGCTCGATGTCTCCGAGGCCGGGTGGACCGGGCTCGCCGAGCGCTTCGCGATCGGACCCGCCTGCGAGCTGAGAGCCGCCTGACGCGTTTCGGCGGTAGGGTGCCGCTCGAGATGAGCGTGACAGATCGCTTCCGCGCCCTGCACGAGACCGACGAGCTGTTCCTCATGCCGAACGCCTGGGACGTCGGCTCCGCTCGGCTCCTCGAGCATCTCGGGTTCCGGGCGATCGCGACGACGAGCAGCGGCTCGGCGGCCGCCCGCGGACGGCTCGACGGCGAGCTCGACCGTGAGGCCGCCGTCGGCCACGGCGCCGAGCTCGCGGCCGCGGTGGAGGTCCCGGTCTCGGCGGATCTGGAGAACTGCTTCGCCGACCCGGCCGACGGGGTCGCGGAGACGATCGCCGCCGCGGCCGCGACCGGCCTGGCAGGCGCGTCGGTCGAGGACTGGAGTGGCAGCACGATCTACGAACGGGAGCATGCCGCCGAGCGTGTGCGCGCCGCGGTCGAGGGCGCCGCCGGGCGGCTCGTGATCACCGCGCGCGCCGAGAACCTCATCCACGACCGCGACGACCTCGACGACACGATCGCCCGGCTGCAGGCATTCGCCGCCGCGGGCGCCGACGTGCTGTTCGCCCCCGGGCTGCGGAGCGCCGAGCAGATCCGCGCGGTGCTCTCGAGCGTCGAGGCCCCGCTGAGCGTGCTCGTCGTCCCGGGCGTTCCGCCCGTCTCCGAGCTCGCCGAGCTCGGCGTGCGGCGCGTCTCGATCGGCGGTGCGTTCGCGTTCGCCGCCTACGGTGCGCTCGTGCGCGCCGCGCGGGAGCTGCTCGACCCCGGAACGTACGGCTATGGGGAGCTCGCCGCGCTCGGACGCGACACGATCGCCGCCGCGTTCGGGTGACCCGAGCGCCTCGCGCCACACCGCCGGCGTGCGTCGGTGCCGTCTAACCTGAGGCCGGCATGACGACGTTTGCCGATCTGGGCCTCGAGCCCGCCCTGCTCGACGCCCTCAGGGACGTCGGCTATGAGTCCCCCAGCCCGATCCAGGAGCAGGCGATCCCGCCGCTCCTCGAAGGTCTCGACGTCATCGGCCAAGCACAGACCGGGTCGGGCAAGACCGCCGCGTTCGGGCTGCCGCTGCTCCAGTACGTCGACCCCGAGGACGACGATGTGCAGGGGCTCGTGCTCACGCCGACGCGCGAGCTCTGCATCCAGGTCACGCAGGCGCTGCGGGCCTACGGCCGGGCGAAGGGCGTCGACGTGGTCGCCGTCTTCGGAGGCGCCCCGATCCGCAGCCAGCAGTCGCAGCTGCGCGCGGGCGGGCATGTCGTCGTCGGGACCGTCGGGCGGGTCAAGGATCTGATCAGCCGGCACTCGCTGATGCTCCACGCCTGCCGGTTCGTCGTGCTCGACGAGGCCGACGAGATGCTCGACCTCGGGTTTCTGGAGGACGTCGAGCGGATCCTCGCCCTCACCCCGTCGAGCCGCCAGACGGCGCTGTTCAGCGCGACGATGCCGCCGGCGATCCGGCGCCTCGCCGACCAGTACCTGTACGCCCCGGTGACGGTGAGGGTCAAGGCGGACACGCTCACGGTCGACACCGTGGAGCAGTTCGCGCTCGAGGTCGCGCCGAAGGACAAGACCGAGGCGCTCATCACCGTGCTCGAGGCCGAGCGCCCCGACCAGGCGATCGTGTTCGTGCGCACGAAGATCCGCGCCGACCAGCTGTTCCGCACCCTGCGCGACCGGGGCATGAACGTGCGCGCGCTCCACGGCGACATGACGCAGGGCGCCCGTGACGGCGTGATGATCGCGTTCAAGGGCGGGCATGTGCCGCTGCTCGTCGCCACCGACGTCGCCGCGCGCGGGCTGGACATCTCCGGCATCTCGCACGTCATCAACTACGACGTGCCGACCTCGCCCGACGTGTACGTGCACCGGATCGGCCGCACCGGACGCGTCGGGCGCTCGGGCCGCGCGATCACGTTCTACGAGAGGCGCCAGGTGCGCGACGTGCAGGCGATCGAGAACCACGCCGGGGTCAAGCTCTCGCCGTGGGTCAAGGACGCGCACGTCGCCCCGACCGCGCCGGCGGCCCGTCCGCGCCGCCACTCCAAGCCCCACGACGCCGAGCGCGCCGTCGACGGCGGTCCGCGCCGCACCGTGTTCGTCTCCGGCGGGCGCGCCGCGGGCCTCGAGCCGTCGGACATCATCCACGCGATCACCGCCACCGGCCTCGACGGGGAGGCGGTGCGCAACGTGCGCCTGCTCGAGCGGTTCGCGTTCGCCGAGGTGCCGCGCGACGCGGCCGAGCGCGTGGTCGAGCGGGCGGCCGGCACCCGCGTCCGGGGCCGCGAGCTCCGCTTCGAGCTCGCCAACAACTGACGGGCGCCGCCGCGCGCGGCGGAGTCTCCGGCGCCCGGCCGGCGCCCCGCGCGTTCGGGCGCCCCGCGCGTTCGGGCGCGCCGCGCCGGGCGCTGCACGAAACCGTGCACGCGCGTCAACTCGGCGTCAGGCGGGGAGCGGATGCCCGCGACTTCCGCCCGCGACGGGGGTTGCAGGATTCGTGACCGGCCGCCGACCGCGGCCGGCGATGTCCGGCCCGTCTCCCCGCGGGCACCCAACCAGTGGAGGTCCTCATCGTGACACTTCGATCGCTGACCGGCCGTCGACCGTCCGCGTCGCTCGTCATCTCCTCGGCCGCGCTGTTCTTGTCGATGGGCGGCGTCGGCGTCGCCGCGACCGGGCTGATCGGTACCGACCAGATCCGCAACGACGCCGTGACCTACAAGAAGATCGCGCCGAACTCGGTCGGCCGGGTGCGGCTGGCCAACGGCGGCGTCGTCAACTCCAAGATCGCCCATGACGCGGTCTCCTACCAGGACATCCAGCCGAACTCGGTCGGCACGGTGCGCGCGAACATCAACCAGCTCCAGGCCCGCGTGCGCGGCAAGTGCGCCGCCGGCTCGGCGACCGGCTCGATCAGCAACAAGGGCGCGATGAGCTGCAATCCGACGGCGCCCGAGGAGTACGGCTCGAGCGCGACCGCCAAGCCGGTGGCGCTGAGCGGCACCGCCGCCACCACCGGCTCGGTCGCGCTCCCCACCGGCCCGACGTACCTCGGCTTCGCCAACACGACGCTCACCGCGACGAGCGGAAGCAACCCGGTCCCGGTCACGGTCAAGTGCACGTTCACCGTCGGCTCGACGACCGCGACCCAGGACGTGGTGTTGAACACCGACGGCACGAAGGGCGACACGACGACCGCGACGCTCCCGTCGCAGCTCGCCGGCGTGGCCGGCACCTCGACCGTCGCCTGCACCGCGTCGGTCCCGAGCGGCGACACGCTGCCGACGGTGACCGGCGTTTCGGCGATCAACGCGATCGCCACCGCCGCGAACAACTGAGCCGCGGGGTGCCGGGGCGGGGCCACGGATGGGCCCCGCCCCGCCCCGCCTGGGCTACTGTCGGGGCATGAGCACAGCCACCATGAACACGACCCTGGGCACGATCGAGCTTGAGCTGTTCGACTCCGATGCGCCCAGGACGGTCGAGAACTTCCGCACGCTCGCCGCCGACGGCTTCTACGACGGGCTCATCTTCCACCGGGTGATCCCCGCCTTCATGATTCAGGGCGGGTGTCCGAAGGGCACCGGCACGGGCGGCCCGGGCTACACGTTCGAGGATGAGATCAACGGCCACAAGGTGGTCCGCGGGGCGCTCGCGATGGCGAACGCCGGACCGAACACGAACGGCTCCCAGTTCTTCATCGTCACCACCGACTCCGCGCCGTGGCTCGACGGCAAGCACACGGTGTTCGGACAGGTGACCGCCGGAATGGACGCTGTCGACGCGATCGAGCGGGTGCCGACCGGCGCCGGCGACCGACCGGTCGACCCGCCCTCGATTGAGTCGATTCAGCTCGATCCGTCATGAGTGTCGAGTCCGCGGATGCCGCGCCGGCGGCGTCCGCGAGCGCGCCACCGACGGAGATCGCGGTCGAGAACCCGGCGACGGGCGAGCGGATCGGGACCGTGCCCGTGCTGGGGGCCGCGGAGCTGTCCGAGCTCGCCGCCCGGGCGCGGCGCGCGCAGCCCGAGTGGGAGGCGCTCGGCTTCGAGGGCCGCGGGCGGATCATGCGGCGCGCGCAGAGGTGGATGCTCGACCACGCCGACCGCGTGATCGAGACCGTCGTCGCCGAGACCGGCAAGACGCGCGAGGACGCGCAGCTCACCGATCTCACCTACACGGTGTCGGCGCTCGGCTTCTGGGCCTCGCACGCCGAGGGCTACCTCGCCGAGGAGAGGGTCTCCGCCTGGGCGTCGCCCGCCTCGATCGGCAAGCGACTCAGGCTTCGCTACGTGCCCTGCGGCGTCGTCGGGGTGATCGGCCCGTGGAACTACCCGATCGTCAACTCGTTCGGCGATTGCATCCCGGCACTGATGGCCGGCAACGCGGTGATCCTCAAGCCCTCCGAGGTGACCCCGCTGTCCTCGCTGCTGGTGGCGGAGATGCTCGACGAGTGCGGGCTGCCCGCCGACGTGTTCGCGGTCGCCACCGGCGACGGCTCGACCGGCGCGGCGCTCATCGCCGAGGTCGACTGCGTGATGTTCACCGGCTCCTCCCGCACCGGCACGGCGGTGATGAAGGCGGCCGCCGAGCGCCTGATCCCGTGCTGGCTGGAGCTCGGCGGCAAGGACCCGATGCTCGTGTGCGCCGACGCCGACCTCGAGCGCGCGGCCAACGCCGCCGCCTGGTCGGCGATGTGCAACGGCGGCCAGGTGTGCATCTCGACCGAGCGCTGCTACGTCGAGGCGCCCGTCTATGACCGGTTCGTGGAGCGGGTGACGGAGATCGTCTCCGGCCTGCGCCAGGGACCGCCCGGTGAGCCCGGGTCCGTCGATGTCGGGGCGGTCATCTTCCCGCCGCAGCTTCAGATCGTCTCCGACCATGTCGCCGACGCGGTGAGCAAGGGCGCGCGGATCCTCACCGGCGGCCACGGCCGGTCCGACGGCGGGCGCTTCTTCGAGCCGACCGTGCTCGTCGACGTCGACCACACGATGAGGTGTATGACCGAGGAGACGTTCGGCCCGACGCTGCCGATCATGCGGGTCGACAGCGCCGAGCAGGGCCTTGCGCTCGCCAACGAGTCCCCCTACGGCCTCGCGGCGAGCGTGTGGACGCGCGACATCGCCCGCGGCGAGGCGCTCGCGCGCCGGCTGCAGGCGGGCGCGGTGTCGGTCAACGACACCCAGACCCACTACCTGTCGCTCAACCTGCCGATGGGCGGCTGGAAGACCTCGGGGATCGGCACCCGCCACGGCGCCGGCGGCATCCGCAAGTACACGCGCGTGCAGTCGCTGTACGTGACGCGCTTCGCGCTCAGGCGCGACCCGTGGATGTTCCCCTACTCGCGGCGCACGACGAACCTGCTGCGGCGCCTCTTTGCGTTCCTGTACGGCCGGGGCTCGAGGAGGTGACCGCGGGCAGGATGGGCGCTCGCCGTCGCCTGCCGCCGCGCCGGCGGCTCAGAGCCCCGTGCGCGTGATCTCAAGCGCCCGCCGGGCGAGCTCCACGACGCCGTCGCCGAATGACCTCAGGTACGGGTCGTCGGTGGCGCCCGAGACCGCCCGGCGGTAGTTGCCCTCCATGAACACGACCGCCTTCCAGACCGCGAGCACGATGTACCAGTCGAGGTCCTCGACCGCTCGGCCCGAGCGGCGCGCGTAGAGCTCGACGAGCTCCCGGCGGTCGGGGAAGCCGTCGGCCTCGGTGACCGTCTGCAGGGCGAAGCGGCTCGGCGGATCGCCGGGCTCGCGCCAGTGGGAGAGCATGTAGCCGACGTCGGCGAGCGGGTCGCCGATCGTCGCCATCTCCCAGTCGAAGACCGCGAGCAGCCGCGCGGGCGCGGCGGCCCCGAACATCACGTTGCCGAGCCGGTAGTCGCCGTGGACGATTCGGGCCGGGCGCTCGGGCGGCACGTGCTCGGCGAGCCAGCGGCCGACCTCGGCGACCTCCGGCACCTCGCGCGTGCGGTTGTGCTCCCACAGCCCGCCGAAGCGGCGCAGCTGGCGCTCCAGGTAGCCGCTCGGCCGTCCGAAGCCGTCGAGCGCGAGCTCGGTCCACTCGGCCGCGTGCAGCTCGACGAGCGCGTCGATCAGCTCGGAGGCGATCCGCGCGCGCTCGGACGGGGAGTCGAGCGCCTCCGGGAGGGCGGTCGTGATCACCACGCCCTCGATCCGCTCCATGACGTAGAACGGGGCGCCGATCACGTCCGGGTCAGCGCACTCCGCGAGCACCCGCGGCGTCCGCACGTGCGTCGGCTCGAGCGCCCGCAACAGGCGGGCCTCGCGCAGCACGTCGTGGGCGCTCGGCGGCAGCGGGCCGCGCGGCGGCCGACGCAGGACGACGCCCGTGGAGAGCGCGAACGTCACGTTGGAGTGCCCGTCGCCGATCGGCGTCGCGGCGAGGTCGTCGGGCGCCGCGAGCCCCGCCTCGGCAAGGAAGGCGCGCAGCGGCTCGATCACGAGCAGCGGCTCACGCGCGCCCGCGGCGGCCTCGGCGGGGGTGCGGACGATGTCGTCGGGGGCGGCCGGGGCGCTCATGGCTCCGGCAGGCTACCGCCGGCTGCCAGTAGCGTTACCACCACGCATGCCCGAGCTGCCCGAGGTCGAGATCACCGCCCGCCTGATCGGTCGGGCGGTGGCCGGCGCCCGGATCGGGTCGGTGCTCACGCCGGGGATCAACGCGCTGCGCTCGTTCGACCCGCCGATCTCGGCGCTCGAGGGCGCGAGGCTCAGCGGGATCACCCGCCGCGGCAAGCTGTTCGTGGTCGGCACGGACGCCGGCCTGTCGCTGCTCGTACACCTCATGTCGGCGGGCCGGCTGCAGCTGTTCGACTCGCGCGCTTCGCTGCGTGACCGCACCTCGCGCGTGCTCGTGCGCCTCGACGATGGGCGCGAGCTGCGCCTGCGCGAATTCGGCACCAGGCAGGCCGCGTGGGTGAGGCTCTACCGTGACGCCGCGCTCGACTCCGACGAGCAGCTCGCCACCCTCGGTCCGGAGGCCTGGCCCGACCCGCCGGAGCTCGGCCCGCTGCTCGACGCGCCGCGGCCGCTGCACGGGCTGCTCCGCGACCAGCGCGTGATCGCCGGCATCGGCCGTTCGTGGGTCGACGAGATCCTGCACACCGCGATGCTCTCGCCGTTCAAGCGCGGCTCCGAGCTCAGCGCCGAGGAGGCCGCGAGGCTGCGCGCGGCGATCGCCTCGCAGCTCGGTCGAGCGCTTGAGCACTACGAGCGGACGCTCGCGCTGCCGATTCCCGACAAGCTGCCGATGCCGCTCACCGTCCACCGGCGAAACGGCGAGCCGTGTCCGCGCTGCGGCGACGAGATCGAGGCGGTGTTCTACGAGGACTACGTGATGTGCTATTGCCCGACCTGCCAGACTGAGGGAAAGCTGCTCAAGGATCGCCGGCTGTCCCGGCTGCTCAGGTAGCCGGGCCCACCAGGGAAATCGGAATGGACTCCGCACAAATGCAGGTCGTCGAGCTCGGTCGGTTGTCGCTGCGCGACTGGGCCGAGCTCGTGGGCTCAGAGCCCGAGCCGTTCGGCGGGACGTGCGCGCGGTTCGAGTTTCGGCCCAAGGACCACCACGTCGGCCTCCGCGACGCCGACGGAACGCTCGTGGCGGCGGGCGGCTGGACGATCGTGCACGTCGAGATCGACGGCCACGGCGGCTTCGATGTGATCGGCCTCGGCGCGCTCATCGTGCGCCACGGTCGACGTGGCGGCGGGCTCGCGCGACCGATCATGGAGCGGCTGCGTGAGCGCGCCACCGCCCCCGGCATCACGCGGCGCCTCGTGCTGTGCGAGCCGCATCTGGAGCCCCTGTACGAGCGCTGGGGCTACCGGCCGGTGCCCGATCCGGTCTGGGTCGGTCAGCGCGCGGGCCCGGTCCGCTGGCCGCTGCGCACGCTGTGGCGATCGGATTCGCCGGCCGTGGGCTGGCCGCCGGGCGTCGTGAGGATCGAGGGATTCCCGTTCTGACGTCGCGCCCCGCCGCCCCGTCCCCGGGACGCTACGAGCCGCTCCCGCCGCGCGTCATGCTGTAGCGGTGCTCGGGACGTCCGGTCGTCCCGTAGTGCGGCCGGACGACGACGCGGCCCTGACGGGCCATCTCGGCGAGGTAGCGCTGTGCGGTGGAGCGGCTGATGCCGATCCGCTCGGCGATCTCGCCGGCGGACAGGTCGCCCGGCGTGGAGCCGAGCAGGTCGCGGATGAGCGTCATCGTCGGCGCCGACTGGCCCTTGGGCAGCGGAGCCGGTCCCCGGAGCAGCCCGTAGAGCGCATCGACCTCGTGCTGCTCGGCCTCGCGCTCCTCGGCGGCGCCGATCCTCTCGAGGCGGCGGCGCATCGAGCGATAGGCGACGAGTCGCTCCTCGATCTGCGCGAAGTCAAACGGCTTGACGAGATAGTGGACGGCTCCGAGGCGCATCGCGGTGCGGACGCTCCGCATGTCGCGCGCGGCCGTGATCACGAGGAAGTCGGGTCGCGTGTCGGGCGTCCCGAGCGTCGAGCCGAGCAGATCGAGTCCGTTGCCGTCCGGGAGGAACAGGTCGAGGAGCACGAGGTCCGGAGCCGTCCCTCGCACCTGCGTCCGGGCGGCGCCGAGCGTGCCCGCATGACCCACGACCGTGAACCCGTCGACGCGGCGCACGTACGCCGCGTGGATCGTCGCGACGTGGTAGTCGTCCTCGACGATCAGGACGCGGATCATGCGGGCACGCGCGGGGCCTCGGCGGCGAGCGGAAGCTCGACCGAGAACGTCGTCCGGCCCGGGCGCTCGACCGCGATCCGCCCGCCGGAGCTCCGCACGAGCCGGTGGACGAGCGCCAGTCCGAGGCCGCGCGGGCGATCCGGCCGCGTCGGCTTGGTTGTGAAGCCGTCGGTGAAGATCTCGTCCACGACCTCGTTGGGGATCCCGCACCCGGTGTCGCTCACCTCGATCCGCACCGCGTCGCCGCTGGTCACGCGGACGGTCACCTCCGCCGGCGTCGGGCCGTCGGCGGCGGCGTCGATCGCATTGTCGATCAGGTTGCCGAGGATCGTGAGCACCGCGCCGGTGTCGACTCCCGTGGAGGTGAGCTGCGAGTCGTCGGTGAGCGTGAGCGCGACGCGGCGCTCGCCCGCGATCGTCACCTTGGCGAGCAGCATCGCCGCGATCTCGGAGGGCTCGATCTGCGACCGGATCCTCTCGGCGAGGCCCTCGCCGGCACGCGAGACGTCGAGCGCGTAGCGGGCTGCGGCCTCGTGATCGCCGAGCTCGATCAGGCCCGCGAGCGTGTGCATGCGGTTGGAGAACTCGTGCTGCTGGGCGCGGAGCGCGTCGGTGAGCGCGCCGACCCCGTCGAGCTCGCGGATGAGCGCCTCGAGCTCGGTGCGGTCGCGGAGCGTGATCACGGCCCCGAGCGGCCGCCCATCCCGCGCCACCGAGATCCGGTTGACGGCGAGCACGTGCCGGTCGGTGATCACGACCTGATCGGTGCCACCGACGGCGCCCGTGAGCAGGTCGCGGAGGCGCCCTGGGCCGACGAGGCCGGAGATCGGCTCGCCGACCGACGCGTCGCTGCGGCCGAGCAGCCGCCGCGCCTCGTCGTTGATGAGCGTCACCCGATCATCGACGTCGGTCGTGATCATGCCCTCGCGGATGTTGTGGAGCATCGCCTCGCGCTCCTGCACGAGTGCCGCGATCTCCTCAAGCTCCAGCCCGAACGTGCTCCGCTTCAGCCGTCGGGTGAGGAGCACGGAGGCGGTCACGCCGATCGCGAGCGAGCAGAGGAAGTAGAGCAGCAGCTGGGGGAGCTCGCCGATCAGCTGATCCGACACCTGGGCCTCGAGGATGCCGGCCGACACCTCGCCGATGATCGCTCCGTCGGGGGCCCGGAGCGGCACCTTCGCGTTCGCCGACACGCCGAGGTTCCCGTGATCGACGCCGAGATGATCGCGACCGTCGAGTGCGACCACGGGCTCGGAGACCCGGCGTCCGATGAGCACCGGGTCGGGGTGCGAGAAGCGGATCCCGTGGGCGTCGATCACGACGATGTAGCTCGCGCCGGTCCTGCGGCGCACCTCCTGCGCGAGCCGCTGGATGAGCCGCCGGTCCGCGCGATCGCGGCGGAACAGCCCCTCGCGGATCGAGGGCATCGCGGCGAACGTCTGCGCGATCGAGAGCGCGCGCTCCTGGTACTCGTGCTGCAGCTCGGAGCGGCGGTTGGCGGCGTCGAGCGCGAAGCCGATGAGCGTCGTGGCGATCAGGATCGCGACCACGCTGGTCAGGATCCGGCTCGAGAGCTTGCCGCGGCGCCACATCTCCTGCTCCTCGCAGCCACAGTCTAGGTTCGTCCCGCCGGCGCGCAAGCAACGTGCACTAAACGCACGAAACCCCAGGAAACGCGGCTTTCCCGGGCAACGCACGGAAGCCTTGCGGGATCCCGCCGAGCGCTCCTAGCCTCGCTCCGGCAAGTCACCGAGCGGGTCCCCGACGTGGCCCGACAGAGTCGACGAAGGAGGAGAGGTGGCGGTACTTGGCTTTGCGGTGCCGACCGGCCGCGCATCGGCCGGCGCCCCGGAGAAGGCCGCGCGGGTCGGGGTCGAGCTGCGCGGCGCGACCAAGCGCTTCGTGAGCCCGTCCGGAGAGGCGTTCACGGCGCTGCGCGACTTCACGCTCACGGTTGAGCCCGGACAGTTCTGCGCGATCGTCGGGCCGACGGGGTGCGGCAAGTCGACGACGCTCGGGCTCGTCTCCGGTCTGGAGCCGGCCAGCGGAGGCACGGTGACCGTCGGCGGACGGCCGGTGGACGGCGTCATGCCCGGGACCGGCTTCATGTTCCAGGCGGACGCGCTCATGCCCTGGAAGACGGTCGTGCGCAACGTGATGATGGGTCCGCTGTTCCACGGGGCCACGAAGCGCGAGGCCCGCGACCGCGCGCGCGACTGGCTGCGGCGAGTCGGCCTGGCCGGGTTCGAGGACCACTTTCCGCATCAGCTGTCTGGCGGGATGCGCAAGCGGGTCAGCCTGGCCGCCGCCCTCATCAACGAGCCGGCGGTGTTGCTGATGGACGAGCCGTTCGGCGCGCTCGACGTGCAGACCAAGGCGATCATGTCGAACGAGCTGCTCGGGCTGTGGGAGCAGTCCCGTCCGACCGTGCTCTTCGTCACCCACGATCTGGAGGAGGCGATCGCACTCGCGGACAAGGTCGTGGTGGTGACGGCGAGCCCGGGCACCGTCAAGGCGAGCTACGACATCGATCTGCCCAGACCGCGCGGGGCCGTGCAGGAGATCCGGTTCGGCGAGCGATTTCAGGAACAGCACCACCTGATCTGGGAGGCGCTGCGCGAGGAGGTCGAACGGGCATACGCCCGGACCGCGACGCGAACGGAGAGCGGGGAGGCGGCATGAGCTGGAGCTCGATCACCCGCGCCGGGCGGGCGGCCGATCTGCCTGAGCCCGCGGCGGCCGGGTCGCCCGCCGCCGGCGATCACATCGGGTCCGAAGCGGAGATCGCCGCCGCCGAGGAGCGCCGCCGCCGGCGCCGCCGGCTGATCGTGTGGGGCGCGCGCGTCGTCACGTTCGTGGTCGTGTTCGGCGGCTGGCAGCTGCTCACCGACGCCAAGATCGTCGACCCCTTCTTCTGGGGCAAGCCGAGCGGCATCGTGAGCACGATCCGAGATTGGGTCGACCACGGCACCGAGTTCGGGTCGCTGTGGCAGCAGGTGTGGACGACGATGAAGGAGGCGCTGCTCGGCTTCGTCTACGGAGTGATCGCCGGCGTCGTCGTCGGCGTCCTGCTCGGGCAGAGTCGCCTCCTCTCCGACGTGCTGAGCCCCTACATCAAGGTCGTCAACGCGATCCCGCGCATCGTCGTCGGCACGCTGTTCACGGTCGCATTCGGCATCGGCACGACCTCGAAGGTGACGCTCGCGGCCGTGCTCGTCTTCTTCGGGGTGTTCTTCAACGCCTACCAGGGCGTGCGGGAGGTCGACCGCAACCTCATCGACAACGCGCGGGTGCTCGGGGCCAGCCGCCTGGAGGTGACACGGCACGTCGTCCTGCCCTCGGCGATGACGTGGATCATCGCCAGCCTCCACATCGCGTTCGGCTTCGCGATCATCGGCGCCGTCGTCGGCGAGGTGCTGGGCGCCCAGCACGGGCTCGGGCTCGTGATCTACACGTCGATGAACACCTTCAGGCCCGACGGCGTGTTCGCCGGCATGTTCATCATCGCCGCCATCGCTCTCGTCGCCGAGGGGCTGATCACGGCGCTCGAGAAGCGCATCCTCGGCTGGCGTCCACCGGCGCAGTCGGAATCCGCGGCGGCGTAGCGCAAGCCATTCCTCACCCATACCACCCTCACACAGGAGGAGAAGACAGTGACGTTCCCACGAAAGCTGGGTGCGATGGCGACCGCCATCGCCCTCGCGGCCACCATCGCCGCGTGTGGCAGTTCATCGCGTGCCGGTTCAGGCGCGTCCGCCTCGGGCTCGCATGGCGCGAAGCTGCCCAGGGTGACGCTCATGGTCGGCGGCATCGACAAGCAGATCTACCTCGAGTACCAGCTCGCCCAGGACCTCGGCTACTTCAAGAAGTACGGCGTCGACGTGGCGCTGTCGACCGAGCAGCAGGGCGGCGTCGGCGCCGAGACGGCGATGGTCTCAGGCTCGGTCGATCTCGCGGGTGCGTGGTATGTCCACGCTCCGGAGTTCCAGGTCCAGGGCAAGTCCGTCGTCGACCTCATCAACCTCGGCGGATCGCCCGGCGAGCGTGAGATGTGCGCGGTGGGCAGCGGGATCCACACGCCGGCGCAGTGGAAGCACAAGGTGCTCGGCGTCACCGACCTCGGCTCCGGCACGGACGGGCTCACGAAGTACCTCGCCGCCCGGGCCGGGCTCAACCCGAAGACCGACATCAGCCGCCTCGCGGTCGGCGCCGGGCCGACGGCGGTGGCGGCGCTTCAGCAGCACAAGGCGCAGTGCGTGATGACCACCCAGCCGACGGTCGCCCAGCTCGAGCAGAGGCACATCGCCTACACGATGGCCAACCTCGCGAGCGCCTCCGCGTCCAAGCGGCTGCTCGGCGGCGTCTACCCGGCGGCCGGCGTGCTCGCCCTGACGAGCTGGGTCAAGGCCCATCCCCAGGAGGCCCAGGACGTCGTCGACGCGCTCGTGGCGACGCTCCACTACATCGCCACCCACTCGGCGGCGCAGATCGCCGCGCACATGCCCGCCAAGTACGTGACCGAGGGAGTGAGCCGCGCGACGTACATCTCCTCGCTCGCCGCCGACAAGAGCCAGTTCATGCCGAACGGGCTGATGCCTGCGGGCGCTCCGCAGCTCGCGGTGGCGATCGACCGCGCGGCGGGCGTGCTCACCCCGGCGCAGGCGAAGCGCATCGACTACGCGACCACATACACGGACAAGTACGTGAAGGTCGCGGACAGGCTTGAGCACATTCATCCCTGACCCGTGTGACGGTGCGGCCGCGTTGCCTGCGCGGCCGCACCGCGCACGGCCGGCGGCCGGTGAGTCCGTGCGCGTGCGCCCGCGTGCTCAGCGGGTGATGCCCGTGTGCCCCAGCGAGTAGCGCCCGGGCTGGGGCCAGACGCACAGGCCGTGCGGGCCGAGGCCGACCGGGATCGTCGCCCGCAGGTGGCCGTTGGCGGTGTTGATCGCGTAGACGACAGCGTTGTAGCGGCCGCTCAGCCAGAGGGTCTTCCCGTCCGCCGAGACGCCGCCCATGTCGGGACTCGCGGGCAGCGGCAGCTGCCAGGTGGCGACGACCCGGCGCGTGCGGAAGTTGACGACGGAGATCGTGCCCGCCGCGCGGTTGGACACGTACAGGACGCGCGCGTTGCGGCTCGGGTACAGGCCGTGGGCTCCGGCGCCGGTCGGCAAGAAGCCGGTCACCCTGAACGTTCGCGGATTGATCTCCCACAGACCCCCGTTCAGCTGGTCGGCGACGTACAGGGTGCGTCCGTCGGGGGAGAGCTTGACGTCCTGCGGCGAGGCGTGCCCGCCCTTGAGCGTGATCGTCTTGACGACGCGCTGGGTCCGCAGGTCGACCTCGATCATGTTGCCGTTGAACTCGCAGCTCGCGTACGCGTCGCGGCCGTTCGCCGAGAAGTCCATGTGGTCGACGCCGTAGCACATCGGAACCGACAGCGAGTGGACGAGGCGCATCGTCGTCGGGTTGCGGAAGTCGAGACGGCGCAGCCGCTCGGCGACGACGATCGCGTACCGCCCGTCGGGCGTGAAGTACAGGTTGTAGGGGTCCTCGACCGGGATCGGCGCGCCGGGACGGCCGGTGCGCGGGTTGACCGGCGTCAGGCTGTTGCCGACGTCGTTGTCGACGTAGAGCGTCTTCAGGTTCCAGGACGGCGTGACGTGCTGGGGGAGGGCGCCGGTGGGGAACTCGCGGACGATCTTGAACGTGCGCTGACTGATCTCGTCGACCGTGTTGCTCTCGCTGTTGGGGACGTAGACGAGCGGCGGGTCGCCACGGACCGCGGGGCTGAGGTCGCCGGCGCGAGCGGCGGCATAGACGTCGACCGGCCCGTGGCGGCGCGGGGCGGAGCGGGTCCCGCCGCCGGCGGTCGACGTCGCGGAGCCGCGCGTCGTCGTCGAGTCATGCCGCGCGGTGCGGGACGAGGGGTGGCTCGCGCCGCCGCACCCGGTGAGCAGCAGCGCGCAGACCGAAAGGACGCAGAGCCGCCGCACGAGCACGACCGCGAGGATCGCGCATCCGCGCTGAAAACGCGCTACGGGGTCCATGAGAGTCCTCATGGACCGGTCCGGGGTGCCCGTCAGGTGGCTACGCTCACGCGCGTTCGTCGCCGGCTTCACATAGTGCTCGTCGTCCTCGCCCTGGCGAGCGCCGCAGCGGTGTCCGGCTGCGGTGGCGGTGCGCGCCGCGCCCGGACGTCGGCCTCCGCGCCAGCATCGACGTCCGCCCAGCGCGCGCACGCGGCCGGTCACCGGCGGCCGCGGTCGGTCGCGCTGACCTATCGGCGACTGTTCGCGCTCGGCGCCCCGCTGCGCGACCCGGCAAGCGCCGGGCTGCCCGGGGGACGCTTCGCGCTGCTCGGCGGCCTCGACGCGGCCGACACGTCGACCGCCGGCATCGAGCTCGCCGACCTGCGCGGTGTCACGCGCACCGCATCGCTGCCGATCGCCCAGCACGACGCGCAGGCGGCGCGGCTCGGCGCGAACGTGTACGTGTTCGGCGGCGGCTCGTACTCGGAGCTCGACCACATCCTGCGCTTCGATCCGTCGAGCGGCGCCGTCGACACCGTCGGCTCGCTGCCGGGCGCCCAGTCCGACGTCGCGGTCGCCGCGCTCGCGGGCACGGCCTATGTGGTCGGTGGCTTCGACGGAACGAGCTGGAGGAACACGATCCTCGCGTGGCGTCCCGGATCGGCGGCCAAGCTCGTCGGTCGGCTCCCGGTCGGCCTGCGCTACGCGGCCGTCGCTGCGGCGTCCGGGAGGCTGATCATCATCGGCGGCTCGACTCCCGCCGCCGCCAGCGACGCGATCGACAGCTTCGATCCCGCCACGGGACGCGTGCGGCGGATCGGCACCCTGCCGCAGCCGGTCACCCACGCCGGCGCGGCGACGCTCGGCTCGACCGTCTACCTCGTCGGTGGTCGCGGAGACGCCCTGGACGCCCAGACCGCGCGGGTGTGGGCGATCGATCCGCTGACGGGCAGGGTGCGAGCCGCCGGCCGGCTGCCGCAGCCGTTGTCCGACGCGGGCGTGCTCAGGGTCGGCCGCGGCATCGTCGTCGCCGGCGGGCTCGCGTCCTCGGGCGCGACCGTCGCAGGCGTCGGTGAGCTCCTCCCCCGCCGCTGATGGACCCCGGCGCCCCGACCGACTCAGCGCGCCCGGCGCTGGGCGCCCAGGATGTAGTCGGCGATCCGCTGGAGCTGCGCATCGTCGGGTCGCGGATGGACCGGCATCTCGCGCATGAACTGCAGCAGCACCGGCCGGGGCAGCCGCAGCCTGAGCAGGTCGCCTCCCTGGTGGGAGGGCGAATCGGCCCCGGAGATCGTGTGGCACGCGTCGCAGTCCTGCGCGAACAGCGCCCGCCCGCTCCGGGTGGTCCCGCCGCAGCCGGCGAGCAATGCCGCCGACGCGGCCGCGACGAGCATCCGACGCATGGGGACAGGCTACGGGCCCCTGCGGGCTTCGGCACAGCCCGGCGGCGGCTCACCGCGGCATGCCTCGCCTGTTTCGCCCTCGTGGCCGCCGGCTGCGGGGGCGGGTCGACCCACCGCGGGAGCGGGGGCGCGCACGACTCCACGACACGCGCGAGCACGACCCCGGCCACGACGACCGGTCGATCCGGGAGCGCCACCAAGACCGCTCCGGCTCGCACGACGGGCGCGACCGCTCCGGCTCGCTCGACGGGCGCGACCGCTCCGGCTCGCTCGACGGGCGCGACCGCTCCGGCTCGCTCGACCACCACCAGCGCCGCACCCGCCACGGTCGCCCGACCGGTCGCGCTTCCCCTCCCGCGCCGGCTGGCGCCGTTCCGAGCGATCGGCGCCCCCTCGCAGGGCAGGTGGCACGCCGCGGGCAGACGCGTCGCCGGGCGCCCGGCGGTCGAGGAGACGACGCTCCTCCCACCGGGCGGCTCGCAGGTCGCGGGCCTCGCGTGGATGGACGCCCGGCTGCTGGCCGCGCGCCTGTACTCGGGCTCGGAGAGCCCGGGCGGCGGCCCGTACCGCTTCACCGCGCCGATCGAGCCCGCCCAGGCGCGGCGACTGGTCGCCGCCTTCAACGGCGGGTTCAAGATGAACGCGGCGCAGGGCGGCTACCTCACCGAGCGCCGCACGATCGAACCGCTGCGCCGCGGCGCCGCGTCACTCGTCATCTACGCCGGGGGCTCGGTCGCGATCGGCGCTTGGGGCCGCGAGGTGGGAATGACCCGTCATGTCGTCGCCGTCCGCCAGAACCTCGTGCCGCTCGTCGACCGCGGCCGTCTCACCGCGCTCGCCCGCAGCCCCGACTGGCAGGCCTGGGGCGCGACGTGCGGCGCGAGCTCATGCGCCTCGAGCGTGCCCGGCATCGAGCACCAGTGGCGCTCCGGCCTCGGGATCACCGCCGACGGCGCGCTCGTCTATGCGGAGGGGCCGGCGCTCTCACCCGCGCAGCTCGGGGCGCTGCTCGTTCGCGCCGGAGCGGTCCGGGGGATGGAGCTCGACATCAACCCCGACTGGCCGATCTTCGCCACCTACGACCCGCCGGGCGGCCGGGGGCTCGCGTCGCCCGCCAACGGCCACGTGCTCATCCCCGGCGTCCGCGGCGCCGACACGTTCTTCCAGGCCTGGTGGGCGCGCGATTTCGTCACGATGTCGGCGCGGCCCGACGCCCAGCGCTGACGAACCCGCCGTCGCGGGACCGAACGCGCGGGACACGGCATCGATGGGCACGGCGCGGTCCCGGATGACGTCGCCGGCCCGGGTGCGCGGAGCGTGTCGATCCGGCTCGGTTGCGACGCCCGCGATCAGTCGGCAGTCCGGCTGCAGGAGTTCCTCGACGGGCGCTGGCGCCACTCGACGCGACCACCGGCTGACCGGCATCATGTGCCGCATGACTCTCACCCCAGGCGATCCCGCTCCCGATTTCACGCTCCCTGACCAGAGCGGCGAGCCCATCTCGCTCTCGCAGTTCAAGGGCCAGAACGTCGTCCTCTACTTCTACCCGAAGGCCGATACGCCGGAGTGAAAACGCAGTACCCGGAGGATCCGTCCGCCCCGGCCAGTTAGGGGGACGTGTCGCCCCCAGAAGTCGAAGCCGGAGCAACCTCGTGTGCATCTGGGCGGCGCATAGTCCAAGCTTTGGAGCATGCCCGGAGACTCTGGTCCCGCTGCCTTCGACTGGCCGACGATGCGGAATCATCCGGAGCGGAGCGTCTGGCTGACGGCTGAAGCCCTCGCGCGCGGGTACCCGCTCGGCGTGCCGATGACGACCATTGAGCGGCGGATCGTTGCCGTAATCTCAGCGCGGCCGACCCACACCCTCACCGTTCATTCGGGTTCGGCATCACGCGCAGAGATGGCGGCGCAGTTTCGTCGGCTCGTCAAGCGTTTGAACCGAGGCCTGGCGAAGCGGAGCCCGCAGAATCCGAAGCCGCTGATCTACGTCGCAACACTGGCAAGCGCCCAGAACAGCGGTCGCTACCACGTCCACGCCCTACTTTGGGGCTACCTCCATGCCGTCGTCCTGCTCGGCCATTGCCGCGACCTCGGACTCGGAAAGCCGAAGCTCCGGCGTCTTCCCGCCGAGCCGACTGGTGACCTGAACTACTGGCAGCAGGTCGTCTACGTGATCGCGCAGAACGAGCCTGCGTTTGGGTACCACAAGCATCGCCTCAACGAGGAGCGCCATCCTTGGTCGCGTCGGCTGCTCACGCCGCAGAAGGCCACGCTTGCGCGCCATTGCCCGCATCTTTTGTCCGCGCTCGACGCCGCCAACGACCCGGCTGTATCGGACGAAGCGCTTCTCTCGCTATTGCCTACGTTCAGTAGAAGCTAAGAGGAGCCGGGGGATGAGGACTGCCGCCCTCCCTCGACCCACGGAGCGCCAGTCAGATGTGGCAAGGAGCCGAGTGCGTCGAGCGCGTCGGCAAGGTCCAAGTCAGACCGCGATAGCTGCTGTGGCGTAGGTCAGATGCAATGATCACGGCGGGCGTCCAGTAGCCATGCGCCACGTCGGGGACAGGATTCTCCGCAACGCCGATCCCGACCGCGATGGAGCGTCCCCATGTCAGCCATCGGATCCGGCAGACGATGCCGCTCGGATCGCCTCCCAGGTAGACGGTCCGGGGCCGCTGGTGCCCGAAGCCGGTCGCACCTGGCAGATGATGCGAGCCGAGAACGGGCGTTCTCGCGACCGCAGCGCCGGGGATCGCGGCGAAGATGGCGGCGGTGACGACCAGGAGAAGAGCGCGTTTCATGGCGCGGCAAGATACTCAATGCCGTCGCTGAAGACGGCGCGGTCACCTCCTCGGGCATGTGGTCGTTTGATCAGAGCCCGACGCAGCGGCCCGTTAGTCCGGCCTGAAGAAACGGAACCACGAAGGCTGCCCGTCACGATCTCGGGTCTTGCGATACAGCAAGCGACGGGACTTGAACCCGGACCCCCATCATTACGAGCTGCTTCTCGGCCGATTCGACACGATTCGGATGCGTTCGGTTTGCGGGCACTTCGCGGCTGTGCCGTTCACCTGCTTTCGAGCGGCTTCGGATAGGTCTTTACCCTTCCATTTACCCCGGTCGCCCGTAGCCATGGCGACCCTCCGTCCCGAGCACAAGAGCTGCAGCAGCAACGTAGCTCGTACGTGATCCGATCAGACGCGACCCTCTCGCAGAACCTGGGATGCCGAGCGGCCCTCGTATACGGGGCTGGCGAGCACGAAGTACTTCGTCCAGAGTCGCCAGATGAGCCGCCACTGTATGCCCGCAGGGTTTGCTCGGACAACGGGCAGCCCCGCTTTCTCGGCGTCATCAACACCGAACACGGCACCATGGTCACGGGGCAGGTCAACCAATTGCTCCTGCAGCGCCTGAGCGATCCGAACGACCTCATCGTTGCTCCGATCGGGATTCGAGACCAGTGCTTCGCGAACTAGGTCGCCCGTCCGAGCCATGGCCGATCGCGCCTGCTGCACCATGACGGCCGAGAATTCAGCGAACAACGAGGCGTAGAGCGGATAGCTGTCTGGCGTGCTCGCGATGGCGGTCTCGGCGGCTTCGACTGCGGCAATGAGGTCCTTCGCGGCAAACAGGTCGCGGCCGTTCGGCTGAGGCAGCTGCGGATCGACGGGACCGAGATCGCTTGTCGGACCCATCAGGACGTGGTGAGCACCCAGCAGCAAGATGGTTCCGGCGCTTTTCGCCTGATTGGGCACGATCACGGTCAGCTCTTTGCAGCGGCTCTGGGCGGCGCGCACCAGCCGGACGGCCGTTTCACCGTCGCCGCCTGGCGTATCAAGCATCAGGTGAAGATCTTGATCAGGGTCGGCGTTCCAAATCAGGTCCTCGAAGTACGTCACGCTCGGCGCAAAGATGGTGTCGCACATCACGACCAGACGACAGCCGAACTCCTGCTCGTAGGCGCGGATCAACGTCTGACGCTCGTATCGCGCAGCGTGCTCTGCGTGAAAGAGCGGCGTCTGCGGTGGATCTACCGATCCCGCCGCAGCTGGGTCGGGAACGTCACCGACTTCCCGCTTCTCGCCTTCGCCGCGCTCTCCCGGATCTTGATTGCCTTCGCTGCCTTCTCTCCCAAGGTCGTCGCCTTCGGTCCGCCCGGGACCTTCAACGCCCCGATCTTCGGGCTGCTCTTCGTCATCCCCGTTCACCCTTTCAGCCGTTCTCCTGAACTCGTTCTTTCTTTATCCTGCAGGTTAGATCCTCTTCCTGTCGTCCTCGTGAGGGCTCGCGCTCGCGGTCCCGGCATCGTTGCGCCAACCGAAGAACGTTGTCCGCGTCAGTCACGCGCTGTCCGCGAGTCCTTCTCCGCCTCTTTGAGGATCCGGGCATATTGCTCCTCAGACGCGACCGCAATGTAGTGCCGCTCCGCCTCCTTATCGAGCGCGTACGCAAACTCCCAGCCCCCATTCGTAAACCTGAAGTGCATCCGAACGATCTGGCCCGGCTCGGTGGCGAGCTGCAGGTACGCGAGCGCGACGACGGCAAGGTCGCGGCCTGCGTCGAGAAAGCCCTCCAACGCGTCGCCCGCCTCGCGCGTGCTGCCTTCGACTTCAACAGGCCCGCCGTCCGGCCGTTCGATCGTCAGCGTGAGCATCGTGATCGGGGGCGTATCGAGTGGCATGCGCTTCTCGCCGACAAGTGATCGAATCGATGTCTTGAAGCGTCGATATGCATCGGCGAGGTCGTCGCCTACTTCCTCGCCGAGCCGCTCGCCGAGCTTGGTGAAGAAGCCTTTGGAGAACCACGTCCACGCGACCGCGACGGGACCGAGCGCAATTTCCAGAAGTGCGTCTGGGACCGCCGAGAACCGGACGGCCGTGTCTCGTACATAGAACTCACCAGCGATGGCTGCCGAACGCGTGGCGGCGAGCACGTCCTCGCGCTCGTAGGAGTGGTGATCGATGATCAACTCGACAGGACCGTCCTGAACCGACGGAACGGGCAACCGGCTCACCGCGGCCCAGAACTCCCCTTCGGACCGAACTACAGCGTCCACCGCTTCTTCAAAGATCTCGGTCACGGCCTCGACGGCGACCTCGCCATCCGGAAGTTCGATCAATCGAGCGCCAATGGTGCGTCCGACTGGTGCGTTGGTGGGATCGTGCTCGATGAAGGTTGGTAGCGCTCGCTCCGACATTTGAGCGACCATCCCTTCGACGGCTTCCCGCGTGATGATCGTGTCGCCGAACGTGCCGCTCTGGATGATGCGACCGACGAGCCTCTCGCGCTCGGCTCTGTTCTCAGTCTCACGCTGCTCGTCTCGCACCGTGGATGAATCCTCTCAGCCTTCGTGGATGTCACCGCGATTGTACACGCAACGCTTACGTTTAGTGCACGAAATATGCTATGATTGGGCGTGCTTGTTGAGGATCGCGAGATCTAGCGTGAACCCACTTCCGGACCTTGATCCGAGTCGCTGCGTCGTCTACCGCCGCGTCTCCTCCGCTGAGCAGGAACGTGCATCTGGACCGGCGCGCCAGCGCTCAGCGTGCGAGCACTTCGCCGCTGTCCACGGCCTGTCGATCGTCGGTGACGAGTTCGAGGATCTCTCGGGAACGCTGCCGATGGCCGAGCGGCCCGCTCTCGCACGGGCACTGAGCGACTGCTTGGAACTCGGCGCGGGGGTCCTGCTTGTTGAGGAGCGGACCAGGCTGGCACGTGATGAGTACGCCGCACACGACGCGCTCCGGACATTTGCTCACGCTGGAGTTCGCGTGATGTACGCAGATGGCTCGAACGGCAACGGTTCCAGCGATCCGGCGACGATGCTTCTGGACGGCATCGGCCACGCTGTCGCGGCCTATGACCGGCGGGTGATCGTCGCGAGGATGGCGGCAGGCAGACGAGCCAAGGCTCAGAGAAGCCCCCGCTCCCGAGCCCAGGGCGGCAAGCTGCCGTATGGATACCGCCGTTCTCGCGACGGAGATGTGGAGGTCGATCCTGAAGCGGCCGAACTGGTGCAGAGAGCATTTGAGCTGGTGCGCGGCGGCAAGTCGATCCGCGCTGCCGCTGCCGAGCTGGAGTGGCAGCCGACCATGGTGGCGCGCGTGCTGAAGCGCCCTGAGTACAAGCGGGCGGGTTCATGGCGGGTGGTCGATCCCCGGATCTGGAATGACGCTCAGGCCTCGCTTGTTCGCCGACAGAAACGAGCTGTTCATGAGGGCGACCGCAGCTCGGCCGCTCAACGCGATGCGTCAAGTGCTCGCGAGATACGAGAGAGCGCGAACTCGCAGGAGGACGACGGCCGTGGTCTGTAGACGCGACGGCGATGAACCCGAGAAGGGCTGGGTCGTCGGCGAGTTCGATGACTCGCTCATCGTGCTTCCGGAGCAGGAGGCCCAGGGTCTTGCCGCACTCCACGACGCTCTACAAGCCACAACCACCTGGGCAGACCTTCTCACGAGCATTGAGAACCACCCCGACCTGCTGCGAGAGGTTCGCGAGCGCTACGACGAGGAGCTGCCGGAGGAATCAGAAACGTTCAACCCCGACGAGATCCGAGGATTCACCGAGGGCGACTGGCCCGAACACCCCAAGGAACGGATGATCGGCTCGATCCCCGCCTCCATCGCAAGCCTGGGTGTCGTAGGCCCAACGCTGTTCGGGGAGGGGCTCCTGCAGATCGCGCCGGACAGTCGCCACGAGGTGATGCACCGCCTTCGTCAGCTCGGGGTTTCCTATCGCGAGGACGACGGGCTCATCTCGCGGGCCTGTGGAGCATGGCGGTACGGATGACCGAGACTCACGGGAGTCCGTCGAGCAGTGCCCCAGGGCTGACTTCCAGTGCAGCGGCAAGCCGGAACACGGTCGAGACCCGGACATCGCGCTCGCCGTTTTCGATGCGCGAAACCTCGGTCGGATGGATGCCGCTCCGGCCGCTCACGTCCTCCTGCGTGAGGTGGAGCCGACGCCGGGCGAGCGCGGCGTTGCGGGCGAACGTGGCGACGGCGTCCTCCATGCGCGCCATCCTGTTGTGGCAACGCCCAACTTCCCATAGGGCATCTCACAAGCTACGATTCTTCGCCGTTAGGTGGTCGCACGGGTTTCTGGAGCGAAGGATGGAGTCGTCGGGGGTGCCGAGGTCATGAGTCTGCTTGTGTGTCGTCGGTGCGGCTCGCCGGTTGCTGTCGGATGCCGCTTTCGCAGCAAATGCGACGTGGCGCGTTCTGAGGCCGCAGCCTCGCCAGGCGAGACCGTCGTCTCGAATGGGGACGCATCCTCCCCCTTCTCGCCACGCGCTCGTCGCGTCGGCCGACGTATGACCGTACGTGCCCGGTTGGTCGGTGCGACCTTGCTTGCGGTCGCCGTCGCTGGTTGCGGAACGACCGCTCCTTCTCGCAAGGGCTCATCGTCCTCCGACGCAGGGGCCTCGGCGTCTAAACCCTCTTCGGGACACGTGAGCGCCGCG
>Ga0209061_1001626_pt1 | contig 35167 bp, 31 predicted proteins | sample Coa_R1_10_FD_187157 | JGI IMG/M metagenome (GOLD analysis project Ga0209061, IMG submission 187157) | Surface soil microbial communities from Centralia Pennsylvania, which are recovering from an underground coalmine fire - Coalmine... | ecosystem: Environmental > Terrestrial > Soil >... | reverse complement strand
CCGATTGTCCTAAAGCGCTCACGCCAGGCCTTCTCGCAGGGAGGCTTGTCGCGAGATGGCAATCCATTCGATCGAGATGACTGCGGCCGCAGTTCGCCAACAGGTTGCCGCTATGGAGGTGCAGGATTTTGAGATCGGACTATACCAGCCGGAAATTCAAGGCAAAGCAGGACCAGAGATGCTGCTGAGAACGTGGGACCGCGAGACTCTGATGAAATCGATCCCCTGGATGCGACTCCAAAATCTTCTTGGACGGAACATCTACATCCGCCCGCACGGCGAACATAACCTGAGTTTGCTGGATGACCTCACGCCGCAGTCGCTTGCCCGGCTTAAGGAGGCGGGCTTTCGACCAGCGTTGATTTTGGAGACATCACCGGGCAACTTCCAGGCTTGGCTGAAGCACAAAGAAGTGCTGCCGCGGACGCTTAGCACGGCGGTGGCAAAGAAATTAGCACAGAAATTCGGGGCAGACATCGGCGCCGCCGACTGGCGTCATTTCGGGCGCCTGGCGGGTTTCACAAACCGGAAGCAAAGCCGGCAACTTGCTGACGGCCGGTTTCCATTTATTCGATTGATCGAGGCGACCGGCACATCCTATCCAGAGGCCGAGCGCTTTGTAGACGAGGTTCGGGAGGAAATGAGGCGCGCCGAGACTGCGCGTCGGGCCGTGGTCGCCAGGAGCGAAGCGCGTCCGATCGCAGGAATCGGAAGGCTGAAAACAATTGAAGCGTTCCGCTCGAATCCGGTGTATGCTGGCGACGGCAACCGCATCGATCTCGCCTACGCCGTTTATGCGCTCGCCCGCGGAGCGGATCAGGCGAGCGTGGGCGCCGCCATTCGTACACGCGATTTGTCCAAGAAAGGAAACGAAAAGCGCCAGTGCGATTACGTAAAACGCACGATTGAAAAGGCGCTCGCCACGATCGAGCGGGGCCGCGGGATAGAGCGTTAGCGCGTGATCGCGTAAAACGCCAGAGCACAAAATGCGCAGAACAGGACGAGGAACCAAAAGAAAAATCGCGGACCGAACATCGCCGCGATCAGAAAGAGCGTCCGGCGCATTGATTTCGTTTTTGATTTTATCTGGTCAGCAACCAATTATGTCCGAGCCAAGTAGCCACGAGGCTGAATATGCTTCCGCACAAAACGCCAACAATGAACCAGATCGCAGCAACGCGGCCCGAAATGTACTCAGCATCACGCTGCGCCGTTTGCATCTGCCTTCCCCGCTCCGAGAGCATCCGGGCGAACATCGAGCCCGCTCGATTCTGAACAATCTCCGCAGCCGATTCGAAATCCGCAGTCGCCGCGTGGATTTCTCTCACGAGATTTTTAACAGCCTCTTCAAGAACGAGCTGGTTCAGCGTTACGAGCGCGAATGCCGGATCATCCGGCTCGATGCGGATTCCGTTCCGGGCGGCAACCTCGCCGATCAGTTTTTCGACGTCCACGGTTGACCTCTGCCGGAGTCAAATCAGCCCAAGGCTGTCGAGTTGCTCGAAGATCTCGCGTTGAACTACCTTCAGCCGCTGTCGGCTCATGATCGTAAAATCTCCAGAGGTGATCGCCTCTTGCAGGGTCAGTTTCCGGGCGATCACCTCTTCGATGTCCCGGCCGAACGTGTCCGGATTGCGCCTCGGAATGGCGATCGAGCCGTACACCTTCTGCTCGTTCTCGCGGTAAACCGTCATGTTGCCGAATTCCTTTCCCTCGCGCTCAACACGACCGAAGTACTCGTTCACCCACACGATGATGATCCGGTTCTCGGTGCTTTCCGCCAGGCTCTTGAAGCCCTTTAGCGTATCCGCAAGGGCCTGGCCGCCGGTCACAACCGTGTGAACGTACAGCTCTTTGCCGCTATCCCGCAACATGCCGATCACATTGTTCTCCAGGATGTAATTCCACAGCGGAATGAATGTGGACGCCCCGTTGTCCACCACGAAGGTCCCAGTCTCCGTCAGGATCGTCTCCATCAGGACATCGAAGCCGCGCTGGTCAATGCCGCCGTCACGCAGCAATTTCACATGCTCCACGTGAAGGCCCTTGTATTGCGAAAGCGTCTGGTTTACGGGGTCCGTGTCCAGGCATCTGACGCCATGGCCGCGGCAGATAAAATATTGAGCGAGCAAACTCGCGACAAGGCTTTTGCCCACCCCGCCCTTGCCTTGTAGCGACAGGTGGATCGCGCCGCCATTTGTCGGCGCTGTTGTGCTGGATCGTGACATCGTCATCTTTCGCCTCAAATCAGCTTCTTTTCATCTGCAGGCTCATCGCTGAAATTGAATCCCGGCCGTTTCCTGGTCCGCTCGCGAACGTTCGCCAGGGGATCGTTCGAGCCGCTCTCCCGAATAGCGCCGGCCTTTGCCGGCAATTCGGCCACGCCAGTGTTCCGCTCTGGTGCAGGGGCGGCCGGCATACCAGCGCGCCGGTCCTGTAGCCGGAGCCGCCCCACGTACGAAGAGAGATGTCGATACCCGATGTTGATCCCACATTCCTGAAGACGCTGGTGAACGGCCTTCAACGTATGGCCCCGATCCAGCGCCGCCTTTATCGCGGGCCACGCGAACCGAATGTATGCCATTAGCGATTGCGGTTTTTCGTCGCGCAGCTTTGCGAGACGGTTCAGATCGATCAGTTGGGCCAACCCCTCTTCGGCTTGGAAGTAACGGCACGGTGCCTTTCGGACAGCGGAAGTCAACAATATTTAGCAACGGTCAGCACACATCAGCAACCGAGAGGTTCGGTCAGCGAAGGTCAGCAGCGGTCAGCACACACGCTTCGCGCCAGAAGCGGTTTCAGGGCCAAAAACACGGGTAGTGGAACATAAAGAAACGTCGGACAGCGGGCAGCGATTCATTGCGGAAGTTGATCTTTGCTACCAACATCCGGCGTCAGCCGACCTAAGCGCTTTGTCTGCCCTCCGTCTGACTCGCTGGTTTCGAGTCCGAAAACCGCGCACCAGTTCCGCTCTGGGTGAGAAAACGGCGATTCCACGCCACCCGCGAGCCTATGCCGGTCACCCGAAAGACAGTCCGACTGCCCGACCATCTCGCGCGGCGAGTTGACCAGGCAGTGAAAGATCGCGGCCACCGTTCGCTGAGCGCTTTCATCCGGACCGCCATCGAAAACGAGATCTCAGAGCGGCAGGATGAAGTGGCCGCCGCTGAAACGCGGATCGCCGCCAGTTTCGACCGGGTTTCCCGCGAGATTCGCCATATCCGCTCCTCCCAGCAAGCCCTGTTCGCATTCGTGGATGCGCTGGCGAAGACCATCCTGACCTGCATTCCGGAGCCGGCAGGAGAGGCTTATGACCAAGCGGTCGCCAGGGCGCGGTTTCGCTACGACCGGTTTGTGAAGAGCGTTGGGAAGGGGATGGTGGGCGAGGTCGGTTTAACACTGGCCCGGTTGATTGGAGATGAGGACGGACGAGGCTGAGTTTCGGATTCGACCGGCGAAGCCGCCGAAGCCCAGAAACAGCGACGGAATCGCGTGGTCCGTTGCGTTCAAGCGCGTAATGCACTTCGCACGCATGTCGAGGCGGTTGGCTGGGAGTTGCAAAGCGTTTGGCGGAGGCGCCAACCGAGGTGGGTTCCACCAGCGATGCGCCGTCCGAGTGATGTACTCCAGAAATGCGGGACGCGGGCAGTGGAGAGCACATGGCCGCTATATTGTGCGCGGAAGCGCAGCAGGTTCCAGAGGGGCCGGCTTCGATCAGACCAGCGACCAGTGCGACATCGCACAACGCCTTGATGAATGGCAAGCCGCTGGCGACCCGCGACTATTCAAGCTCATCATCTCGCCCGAATTCGGCGAGCGGCTCGATTTGCGCGAGCTAACCCGCGGCCTGCTGTCGCGGATGGAATCCGACCTGGGATCAGCGCTCCAATGGGTTGCGGTCGTCCACTTCAATACGGAACACCCGCATGTCCACGTTGCGCTGCGAGGGATTCGCGACACAGGCGAGCCGTTGGTGCTGGGCCGTGATTATGTGAAATCCGGCATCAGGGCGCGGGCGGAGGAACTGTGTACGGCGGCACTGGGATACAGAACGGAGCGAGATGCGGCGGAGGCGGCACGCTGCGAGATTGCCGAGGCTCGCTATACTTCGCTTGACCGGCTGATCAAGAAGCGAGCACAGCCTGCTCCATCGCCTGATTATTTCGTAGTGGCTGCGGATCCGGTGGAACCGGCACTGAAGCCGGCCGCACGCATCCAGGAACAGCTTCTGGCCGCCCGTTTACACGTCCTTCAGTCTATGCGTCTGGCCGAAGCGATCGGGCCAGGCGCGTGGCTGGTCCGATCTGATTTCGAAACCGTGCTTCGCGCAATGCAGCGCGCTGGCGATCGGCAGAAAATGCTGGCGGCTCACGCCGCGCTGCTTTCTGATCCACGGCTTCCCATGCAGGTCACGGAGTGCCGCGCCATTCGGTTGTTGGAAGGTAGGGTGATCACGCACGGCGAAGAGGAGAGTAGTGGCCGGACGTACATGTTGCTCGAAGGGACGGACGCCCGGGTGCATTTCATTTACCACAGTCACGAAATTGCCAGCGCTTGGCAACGCGGCCGGCTCCGACCAAATTCATTCGTTCGGCTGCGCCGGCTCTCGGGCGATCAAGCGCTGAGCGCATCAGATCTCGGCGATGCCGATCGCATATTGCGTCGCAAGGAGTATTTTCTCCGGGCGGCAGCCCGCTTGCGTCGAGATGGCGGCACGGTCCACTGCGGCGCCACTTCCGGATGGCTCGGCCGATACTATCGGGAACTCGCTGCGGCGACGGTTGAGGTTGCGGCTCGCCGAAATATAGCTCGCGGCCGGTGATGTAAACTGGACGGAACTCCTGAATTGCCACCCACCCAAGTAGCCAATTTACGTGTGGGTCGAATCTCAACCCTGGTAACTCGTAGCCGCGAAATGTGCGGGAATCAATTCGACAAACGAAGCAATTGGGAATCGGCTGCCAATGCTGATTGACTGATATCGATATTTCTGCAATCATGGAACTAGTGAACCAATGAAGCCGCTGCGGACTTCAGAGCAGAGTGACATCGCGAGGTACGCCGATATGTTTGCCGCGCTCGGTGCGGAGCCGCGCCTGCGAATCACGCGTACGCTCCTGGCCGCCCATCCGGAGGGCATGGTGGTTGCCGAGATCCAGAACGAACTGGGCATCGCGCCCTCGACCCTGTCTCATCATCTTGAGAAGCTCAAAAACGAGGGCTTGATCATGGTCCGGCGTGAAAGTAATTTTCTGCGTTACAAGGCAAATACCGCTGCTTTAGAAGAACTGCTCGGATTTCTTTACGCCGAGTGCTGCACCCGCAACCATGCTGTTGAGCCGCAGAGAATCGTACAGGCTTCGAGTGAAAGGAAGAAGCGATGGAGTTGAGAGAATTGGTGAGGCAGAAATATGGGGAAGCGGCGCTTCGCGCCAGGACGGGCAAGAGCTCGTGCTGCGGATCAGCGCCCAGCTCGCTTGGGTGCGTCGATCCGATCACCTCGAATCTGTACGAGCCGGCTGAGGTCCAGGGGATCCCAGAAGAGGCATTAAGGGCGTCTTTGGGCTGCGGCAATCCCACTGCGCTCGCTGAGCTTCGGCCAGGCGAAATCGTTCTCGATCTTGGATCAGGAGGGGGCATTGACGTTCTTTTGTCAGCGAAACGCGTCGGTCCCACGGGGAAAGCTTATGGCCTCGACATGACCGATGAAATGCTCACTCTGGCGCGTGAAAATCAGCATAGAGCTGGGGTGGAGAATGTTGAATTCCTTAAAGGCGAAATAGAGAGTATCCCATTGCCCAACAACTCGGTCGATGTAGTGATTTCCAATTGCGTGATTAACCTGTCGGCCGATAAAGACCGGGTCATTCAGGAAGCTTTCCGTGTGCTCAAGCCCGGGGGCCGTTTCGCGGTATCGGATGTAGTCGTGCGTGGTGATGTGCCGCCAGAAGTTCGGCGGAGCATGGAGTTATGGGTCGGCTGCATTGCCGGCGCATTGAGCGATTCCGAGTATATTTCTAAGCTTGCCAAGGCCGGATTCGATTCAATTGACATCGAGCCCACTCGGGTCTATAGCGTTGCCGATGCAAAACAGTTTCTAGCGGCAGAAGGCATTGATGTCGAAGCGGTCGCGCCGCATGTGGAAGGCAAGTTCATCAGCGCCTTCATTCGGGCGGTTAAACCAGTCTCGAAGGATCGCCATGGCGCGCCGTCTCGTAGCTGAAGCGCTTGGAACAGCCTTTTTGCTGGCGGCCATCGTTGGATCAGGCATCATGGCGCAACGACTCGCGAGTGGAAATGTAGGGATTGCACTGCTGGCTAATACGGTCGCAACCGGCTCATGTCTAAGTGCTTTGATTCTTATCTTCGGTGCAATTTCAGGCGCTCACTTCAACCCCGCAGTGACCCTGGCATGCTCTTTACAGGGTGCCTTAAGGTGGCGCGAAGCGCCGGCGTATGTTGCTGCGCAGATCATCGGCGCGTTCACGGGTGTTGCAGCCGCGCATGCGATGTTTGGTATGCCCTTGTTTTTGGCTTCTCGTCGCATTCGAGCCGGCAGCGAACAGATTTTCAGCGAGTTCGTGGCGACATTCGGCTTGCTCGCTGTCATTTGGGGTTGTGCCCGATTTCGGCTGCCCGCACTCGCTTTGGCAGTGGGCGCCTACATCACATCCGCATACTGGTTCACGGCGTCCACTGCTTTTGCCAATCCGGCTGTGACCCTTGCGCGTGCTGCAACCGACACGTTTACGGGAATCCGGGCGGCTAGTACTCCTGGATTCGTCGCTGCCCAGTTCGCTGGCGCGCTTGTGGCTACGGCCCTGTTTCGATGGCTTATTCCATCCCTTCGGATGAACACCGAACAAATTGAGTTTCCAAATGACAAGGCGGAGACCGCCGATGCCAGATAAAAAACGAGTGCTGATTCTCTGCACTGGGAATTCTGCCCGGAGCCAGATGGCCGAAGGTCTTCTGCGCCATGACGCTGGACACCGTTTTGATGTCTACAGCGCCGGAACCGATCCCCGGCCAATTCGTCCTGAAGCCATCGCGGTCATGCGAGAAATCGGCATCGATATTTCTCATCAGAGATCGAAGAGGGTCGATGAATTCGCAGGCCAGACGTTCGATTACGTTCTCACGGTTTGCGATCACGCAAAGGAGAGCTGTCCCGTCTTTCTCAACGCCGCCGTCACGCTTCATCAAAGCTTTGAAGATCCCGCCGCGTTTGAAGGCCCTGAAGAACAACGTTGCGCCCGGTTCCGTCGCGTCCGCGACGAGTTGAGGCAATATCTTAGCAAGTTTCCGCCGACTCTATAATTCGGTTCCCGCACAGAACGTTTCCCGACATTGTGTAGTCTGCGATGTTCTCGCTTCGCCGGGGTGGATTACGCAAGAGCGCCAACGGTTCCGTGTCCGACAGCAGGCATTCCATTCCCCTCCGAGTAGGCACTTCGGCCATCGGGCGAGTGCCCGGGAGCAAAACATGAACGACAATACCAATCCAGAATCCATTTCCGCGCTTGCATTCGGCGCAGAACCTCTTGCCAGTTCCGGATTTGAGGACGAAGAGCCCGATCCGGCATTCGAATGCGAGTTCCGGCAACCAGCTGAGGAGGCACGGCGATGACGGGCGCAAAACAAACTCAAACCGAAGCTAAGCCGGAAAGGCGCGACTTTCGGAAGGAAGTGACCGATTCGATCATCCGCATGCTCGAAGAAGGCGTAGCGCCGTGGCAGAAGCCGTGGGACCCGGCCGGCATGCGGACTCCCTTCAACCCCAGATCAGGCAAGCCATACCGCGGCGGCAATGCCTTGCACCTGCTCGCCGTGGGAATGAAAAACGGCTACTCCGACCCGCGATGGCTGACTTACAAACAGGCCGCCGAAAACGGCTGGCAGGTTCGTAAAGGCGAAAAAGGAACACAGATTGAATTCTGGGAATTCTCCAAAACCAATTCGCCCTCCGGCGCAAACCACGATTCAGCGGACACGGGGCCGGTAAGCAAAACTGATGCCACACGGCCGCTGCACCGTGTCTACACGGTCTTCAATGCACAACAGATCGACGGCATCCCGGAATATCAGCCCAAGACTCACACTACCTTCGAGATTGCTGAGGCCGGCGAGCGCATTCTGCGTAACTCAGGCGCCGCCATTTATCATGACCAGGCCGACCGCGCCTTTTACAACCGAGCTACCGATACCATTCACCTGCAGCGAAAGGAGGCGTTCCAGAATGCAGCCGGCTATTACGGCACGGCTCTTCACGAACTAGCGCATTGGACCGGGCATCCCACCCGGCTGAATCGTTCGACTCTCGCGGATTCTTACCAGTTCGGCGACCTCAACTATGCGAAGGAGGAGCTTCGCGCAGAGATCGCCAGCGTGTTCCTTGCCGCCGAACGAGGCATTCCGTACGACCCGAGCAGCCACGCCGCCTATGTTGGCACCTGGATCAAGGCATTGCGGGAAGATAAGCACGAAATTTTCCGCGCTGCCCAGGATGCTTCTCGGGCCGCTGACTTCGTACTCCAACTGGAGCGCGATCAGTCGCTCGCTGAAGCGGTGGAGACGGCGGCCCCGGGCCGTATTGAAGTGAATGACGCTGCGCTCTCTCCAGATGAAAGGGCGGCCCGTTCCACAGAGATGTTAGCAGCCGCCGAAGCGCCCATCCGGCGCGAGCTTGCAGACCTGGAAGCGGATCGCGAGTTGGCGGTCGACGACCGCAAGGAGTACATGACGCCAATCGATGCAGTACAACCAGACCGCGAACGCCTGTCGGCCTCATTTAACGATGCGCGAAGGATGGTCGCCGAAATCATGGGCGATACGGGCCGCACGATAGCTGCCTTAACTTCCAGTGGGACATATCGCGGTAAGATCATCGGCGAAACCGAGAATCACCTGCTCCAGCAGATCTCCGGGCGCACGGTTGTTGCGCACATGAAGCACACGCTATCGCCAATGCCTCAAGTGGGCGAAAACGTAATCATCGCCTATTCAAACTCAAAAGCGGCCGTGAGCGAGTTTCAGCAGCGCACTCGCTCGCTCCAGCTCGCCCGCTGAATCTGGAGGCGGCATGCGGAATTCGATGTATGAATTTGCCTGTATCTGTGGACAACACTTCGAGGTCGAAGACCCACATGAATTCTTGTGTCCGCGATGCGGCCGGGCTCTGGTGGTCGAGTGGCGAGAGCCGGTACCGACTCTATTTGCAAGCAGAGGCGGGCTGGAGGCAAACGGTGATCGAGAACATGTCTCTCTGGCCGATGGCTCCCCTGTTGCTTGCGGGCGGTAGCGCCGTCATCTCCTTGTTCGAGCCGCGAGAGCCGCCTCAGCTCGGGCGGACGGCGGTTCTCTCCGCGTTCGCGTTGACGCTTGGATCGATGCCGTTCTACGTGCAATGCTCCCCCGGCATACGATTCCTCGGCGCTATCGACATATTGATCGGTGCGCTGCTGCTCGCATTCACACTTTGACTCGGGCTTTTCGACGATGAAGCACCAACGAGACCTCTACCGCATCCCACACCAGCCCGGCTATGTTGGCTCCTACAACTGGCGCGCCACTCTTACCGGTCTCGCCACGCTCGTAGTCCTCAACTTCGGCGCCACGCAGTACATCGCCGCACGCTTCCGCTATCAAACTGCACTTGGCCAGCCGTTGTTCCAAATCAGATCGGCGGCGTTTTACCAGCCGTTCGCCTGGTGCGTTTGGGGGTGGCTCTATTCCACATCCCAAGATCCCCGCATCCGGCGGCCACTGTTCGAAGGCGAAATGATCGTGCTCGGCGGTTGCTTCTTTTCAATGGCGGTGTTCTTCTCAATCACAAACCGCCGCGCAAGGAAACTTTCGGAAAACGCCGAGGATCTGCACGGATCGGCGAGGTGGGCGAACGAAGCGGACATTCGCGCAACAGGCCTTCTCGATAACCCCAAGGGCGTCTACGTAGGCGGCTGGTGCGACGAGCGGTCCGGCCGCCTCCATTACCTCCGCCACAATGGGCCGGAACACATTCTGGCATTCGCCCCCACACGGTCCGGCAAAGGTGTGGGCCTGGTGATCCCGACGTTGCTGGCGTGGGATGAGAGCGCCGTGGTCTATGACATCAAGGGAGAGAACTGGGCCAAGACCGCCGGCTTCCGAAGCCGCCAAGGGCATATCTGCTTCAAGTTTTCTCCTGTAGAAGAAAGCGCTTCCTCGCGATTCAACCCATTGGCCGAGGTGCGGCTCCACACCCCACGCGACGTTTCCGATTGCCAGAACATAGCCAACATGATCGTGCGAACCGGCGAAGACAGCCCTCAGGAGCGCTACTGGCAGGATGCAGCGGCCTCGATCACCACGGGCATGATTCTGCACGTCTGTTACGCTGCCGCAGCCGAGGGTCGCGTTGCCTGCCTTTCCGACCTCGCCGGCGTCTTCACGCGGCCGGGCTTCACCTTTCAGGAAACGCTCGCTGAAATCTTGAATTACGAGCACGATCCTGAATACGCAAATGGCTGGCGCACACCGACGGGAGATCCCACTGCCACACACCCGGTCGTGCGCGAAAAAGTTCAGGAAATGCTCGACAAGGAGGATAAGGACTTCTCGGGCGTCCTCTCGACGGCCAAGACCGCGCTCACTCTATACAGCGATCCCTTGGTTTCGTGCAACACCTCCACGAGCGATTTCACGATCGATGACCTCGTCAACAACGACAGGCCCGTTTCGCTATACCTTGTCGTACCTCCATCGGACAAGATTCGACTGCGCCCCTTGATCCGGCTCATTTTCACCATGGTGGTGAACCGCCTGACGGAGCGGATGGCCTTTGAGGGCGCGGAGCAGAAACGCAACCGCCACCGTCTGCTGCTTCTGATCGACGAATTTCCGAGTCTGAACCGGATGGAAGTCTTCGCGGACGCACTGTCGTACATGGCCGGGTACGGAATCAAGGCCTATCTCATCACGCAGGACATTCGACAGATTGTAGACGCCTATGGGCAAAACGAAAGCATCGTGTCGAACTGCCACGTACGGATTGCCTTTGCCCCCAATCAATATGAGACCGCCGAGTTGCTGTCAAAAATGACGGGCACAAAGACTGTGCCCAAGGCGAGCTACAACTTTTCGGGTTCACGGTTCTCGCCAGTCATGGGGCACGTCAATGCAGCCGTGGATTACATCGAGCGGCCGCTGATGACGCCGGATGAGATTCTGCGGATCAAGCCGCCCACGAAGGCGGGCGACGGCGATTCGGAACGCATTGTGGCGCCCGGCCATATGCTGATCTTCGTCTCCGGCCACTTCCCGATACTCGGCACGCAGATCCTGTATTTCGCAGACCCCGAGCTCGCGGCCCGCGCCGAATTGCCACCGCCTTCGCAGGTGCAAACCGTCAAATGCTCCGGCGAGCCGTCCGGCACTTCTCCTATGGAGCGCGCTTTTGAGGAAGAGCTGATGAAGCTGCAGCACAACGATTGGAGTTAACAACAATGCAGAAGAACAGAATCGAAATCGCTGGATACCTTACCGCGAAGCCCGAAATCCGGCGACTGCCCTCGGGCACGAAGGTCGCGAATGCGCGGCTGGGCGAAACCTACAGGTATATCGGCGCCGACAAACAGATCCACTCCCAGACCAACTGGCACAACCTGACGTTCTACGCCGAGCTGGCGGATATCGCAGCTGGTTATAGCAAGGGCGACAACCTCTTTATAGAGGGCACTCTCCAGCAGCGCAGGTTCACTCCCAAGGACGGCGTCGCCAGGACCGTCTGCGAGATCGTCGTCAAAAGCTGCCACCAGATTGCGGCTCAGCCAAAGGAGGCTATTGAAGTGGCAGCAGATGAAGACGACGGCGCGCGCGTGCTCTCTGAATCCGAAATGGAAGCCAATGGCGACCTGTGGCCTGTCTGACTGGATCGGCCCTGCGCAAGCTGCGATGCTGCGGCGAATTGTTGTTGTCGTGCTCACAACAGTCGGCCTGGCATTCGCTGCTTCTGCCGCCTTCGGCATCCGGCTGAATACGACGATGTCCGAGCCGCTTGGGCTCTACCTGCGTACTTCGGATGCTGCGGCGCCATTAGTGGAATTCTGCCCACCCGAACCCTTTGCGCAGTTGTCGCGGGATCGAGGCTACCGGTCTCCTGGCACTTGCCCGGATGGCGCCGCGCCACTGCTGAAGGCTGTTGTCGCTCGTCCTGGCGATGCCGTCGAGCTATCGACCAGCGGGATTGCTGTGAATGGTCGGCTGCTGCTAAACACCGCACCGCGCGCTGTGGACAGCGCCGGGAGAAAGCTCACTTCATGGCCGTTTGGGCGATACGTGGTGCAGTCCGGGACGGTATGGGTAGCGTCCGTATATCACCCGCGCAGTTTTGACAGCCGATATTTTGGACCGATCCCGATGACGGCCATTCGCGATCATCTTGAACCACTCCTTGTGCTTCGATGAGCCCGTCTCTTCGTGGAGTCAGGTCGAGCATCATTAGCACCGCGGTTCTTGGCATCGTGGCTTCATCGGGATATCGCGCCGGCATGGCGCTGATGTGTCTCATGCCCGCTCTGGCGGCGGCGCAGACCAGGCGCCGCGATGCGTTCTTTGTGGCAGCCAGCTACTATGCAGGCGCGACGTGGCCAGTCCTTCCGGCCGCACGGAATTTCTTCGGACCCGATCCGCCAGCGGCGGGCGCCGTTCTGATGTGGTTGGGAGTTTCTTTGCTGCTCGCCGCACCCTGGCCGGCGGTTTGGACGACGAAGCGGCCGCAGCTGCTTTGGCGCGTCCCATTAGGCTTGGCGGCAAGTGCTGTGCCTCCGTTGGGCATCATTGGCGTAGCGTCCCCTTTGAGTTCTGCCGGCTTACTGTTTCCCGGCGCGGCCTGGTTGGGCCTGATTGCGACTGCGATCCTGCCAGCACTTTGTCTGCTCGCGCCGAGGCCGACAATGTTGCTCACATTGGCGCTAGCGGCGTTCTTGAACGCTGCCTGGCGACCGCCCGTTCCACCACAGGGCTGGGAGGCAGTTGATACGCATTTCGGCGGAATATCGCACGGTGAGCGGACGCCCGCAGCGCAATTCACAAGCATCAACTGGCTCGAGCAGCGCGCCCTTAAATCTCGAGCGCAGGTCATTGTGTTTCCGGAGACGGTAGTTCCGATGTGGACCGACGCGACAGAGCTCTTCTGGCAACAAACGCTCGCCGAGCTGCGCGCGAGCGGAAAAACGATGGTGATCGGGGCAGGTATTCCCAGCAGCTCAGCGCCGCGGCCTATCGACTTCTCCGCAGAGCTCGCCGCGCTTCGGGATGAATCACAGGCCCCGCCCCGCGCCGCGACTCAGAATGATGGTCCATCCTACTGGAACGCCGCGCTTATCTTGGGCGCCCAAACCGGTCGTTTTCTGCAGCGAATTCCTGTACCTCTCGGCATGTGGCGCCCGCTCAGCCGCGGCGGCGTTCCATTACAACCCTTAGGCTCCGGCGTCACCGAAATCGCCGGCCAGCGCGCCGCCATTTTGATCTGTTACGAGCAGCTCCTCGTCTGGCCCGTGCTCCAATCGATGCTGGAGCGTCCAACGGTCATCATCGCAATGGCAAATGATCATTGGGTCACGGGAACCCCGATCCCCCGCTGGCAGGCCAGTGCCGTCGCGGCTTGGGCGAGGCTGTTCAAGCTGCCGTGCGTTTTAGCCGCGAACGACTGAACAACCGCCACCAATAGTGGACCGAGATCAAACCGTAACGGCACTCACTGAAATAGAATATATGTTCGTTTTCACACGATGAGCGTCTTTGATTTACACGCCGACGTCGTCCGCGACTACCAGCGGTATGTTCAGAGTTTTCTGTCGATTGCCGATGATCGGATTCGTCAGTTCGTCGAGACGAAACTGCGTCAGGAGAACGTCTTCTGGCCGGATGCGCTCCTGCAACTGAACCCCTCCTACCAGCTCGCTCAGTCCGTTGATGACCTCGCCGCTGCAGGGACACTTACGACGGCTACGTCAAATATATTCCGTACATCGGCGGGGGCGCCGATCCAGCTCTACCAGCATCAATGCGACGCAATCAGTCGCGCCTCCAAGAAGCAGTCGTACGTCGTGACCAGCGGGACTGGTTCGGGCAAAAGCCTCACGTACTTCATCCCGATCTTCGACGCAATACTCCGTGGCAATGCCCAAGACCGGAAAGTCTGGGCGATCGTCATTTACCCGATGAACGCGTTGGTGAACTCGCAGTGGGAGTCTCTCACAGCGCTGGGCCAGGCGCACCAAGCACGCACCGGGCAGCCCATGCCGGTGCGATTCGACAGATATACCGGCCAGGAGGATGAGGATACGAAGAACCGAATCCAGCAGGAACGCCCGCACATCCTTCTGACCAACTTCATGATGCTGGAAATGATGCTCTTGCGGCCGCAAGAGTCGGCCTTTGTGGACAAGACCACGTCAGGTCTCCAGTTTCTCGTACTCGACGAACTGCACATGTACCGCGGACGGCAAGGCGCAGATGTGGCCATGTTGGTTCGGCGCCTAAAGGAGCGTTGCGGAAACTTCAATCTGCTGCACATCGGCACCAGTGCGACGATGGTCGCCGCCCGATCTGTCACAGGTGTTGAACGCCGCACAGCGGTGGGCGATTTTGCCGGGAAGCTGTTCGGGACGTACATCCCCGAGTCTAATGTGATCGAGGAAACTCTGGTTCCGGCTTCGACCTACGGCAATCCGGTCTCCGCTGACGACCTTCACAAATCTATTGAAGCGCCACTTCCTCAGAATGCAGCCGAGCTACTCGGCGCTCCGCTCACAGCTTGGGTGGAAGCGACGGTGGGCATCGAAAAGGACGCGGAGGGCGTCTTCCGCCGGAAGGTCCCGCAAAGCCTTAGCCACTTGGCCTCGGTTCTCTCGGAAACGGCGCAGGTGCCCGTCGACGTCGCCGAGCAAAAGCTCCAGCAACTCTTTCTGGAGGGCAGCAGGATCAAGCAAGCCGCCGGAAGCACGGCGTTCGCGTTTAAGCTTCATCAATTTATATCCCAAGGACGCGCCGTCTACGGCACGATTGAGGATCGGGCGAGCCGGTTCTTGTCGCTGGACGGGCAGTATTACGCGCCGCCTTCACCGGATGGCTCCAGGCGCCTCCTGTACCCTCTGCTCTTTTGCCGTGTGTGCGGCCAGGAGTACTACAGAGTCAAATATGACGATTCGCAGAACCTGATGACTCCTTGGACGGAGACCGCGTTCGAGGACAACAACCAGGACGGGCGACGCGGATACTTGATGTTGCCCCCCTCGGAGCCGTTCGACTGGTCCAACGATGATCTCCCTCCCGAGTGGCTGGAGGCCAACGGCAAGGTCCGCCAGAACTATCGGAATCGCGTTCCGCGCTCGCTTCACGTACAGCCCGACGGCGCCGTGCTTCAACAGTCGAACCAGCATTCGGTGAGGGCGTTCTTCCAGGACAGCCCGTTCCTGATCTGCCAATCATGCGGTGAATACTACACGTTGCGGGACAGGGATTTCCGGAAGTTGACAGGATTATCGAATGAGGGCCGCAGCTCCGCGACGACTACGCTGGTCATCTCCGCGCTCGACCACGCTGAAAAGGCCGGTATCACCGGTTCCGCTCGCAAACTACTCAGTTTCACTGACAACCGACAGGACGCCTCGCTCCAAGCGGGTCATTTCAACGATTTCGTTCTGGTGTCTCTTCTGCGCGCCGCAATCTACGATGCCCTCGAAAAGCACGGCGAACTCCGCCACTACGACATCGCCGATAAGACGGTGGCGTCGCTTGGGCTGAAACTCAGCGACATCGCACAAAATCCCCAGCTCGATCCTGAATCCGCCCTCGCCGGAACCACCAGAAGGGCATTCCGCGATCTGATTGAGTACCGGATTTATGAAGACCTACGCCGCGCTTGGCGCGTCGTGCACCCGAATCTCGAGCAGTGCGGCCTGCTTCGTGTTGAATACGAGGGCCTCGAAGCGTGCGCGAAGCGTGACGATATCTGGGCGGGTCTGCCCGAGATCGCGGCGCTCACTCCGAAAGAACGGGTTGACCTGCTGACGCCGTTGCTCGATTTCGCACGGAAGAAACTGGCCATCCACGCCAATAGCCTCCGGGAAGTATATCAGCAGCAGTTGCGCCAGCGCGTGAATCAAGTTATCAACGAACGGTGGTGTTTCGACGATTCCGAAGAACGGCTGCGGAGCGCCGATCGCTTGATTCTCCCCGGCCAGGCTACTGGCCCGCTTGCCGGCATCAGCCTTGGTGCGCGGAGCCTCGTTGGCCGCTATTTGCGCCGCAAGCTGGCCATTGGGCACTATGAGGATTTTGTTCGCAAGCTCGTCACGGTGCTGGTCAATCAGGGGCTGCTACGGCTCGATATCGAGCGCGGAGTCGAGTTCGTCCAGTTGGAATCGGCCATTCTGGTTTGGAAGAAGGGCACGGGCGATCCGCCGCCGCCCGATCCCATTTATTCGCGCCGGGCTGCGAGTGAGATCTTCATCAAGGTCCAGCAGACCGCCAACGAGTACTTCCGCGAGATGTACCAACTCCGCGCACGCTCCCTGCGCGACGTGGAAGGCCTCGAACACACAGCCCAGATCAAGTACGAAAACCGCGAGGAGCGCGAAAGGCGCTTTCGGGCCGGCGACCTCAAGGTCCTGTTTTGCTCGCCCACAATGGAACTGGGAATCGATATCAGCGACCTTCAACTCGTCCATTTGCGCAATGTTCCTCCTTCGCCGGCAAGCTATGCGCAGCGCAGCGGGCGCGCTGGCCGGAAAGGCGATCCCGCGCTCATCGTGACGTACTGCTCGGCTTTGAGCGGACACGATCAGTATTTCTTCCGCCGGCGCGAGGAAATTGTCGCCGGTTTCGTGCGCCCGCCCCGGATCGACCTGTCGAACGAAGATATGGTTCGGGCTCACATGCACGCTGTCTGGTTCGCGAAGGTGAACCTCAAGATTGAGCGTTCCATGGAAGAGTTGCTCGATTTGCAGCGGGAGGACCTGCCGCTAAAGGACAACATCAAGGCGCAAATCCAGCTTTCGGAAGCTCGCCTCGCCGAGTGCATTGCCGAGGGGCGGCGAATCCTTGATCTATGCAGCGCCGATCTTGCGGATGCAGCCTGGTACCGGTCCGATTGGCTGGAGGACACGGTCCGGCATGCGGCGATCGCTTTTGACCGGGCCTTCGACCGTTGGCGCCAGCTCTTTCAGGCGGCTACCAAACAGCTCCGCGATGCGCAGCAGCAGGAAGCTACAGCGCTCGATCCGAAGGTGCAAGCCGAGGCTCGCCAAAAGGTGGAGGAAGCCAAGCGGCAGCGGAACCTGCTTACAAACATCGGAACTACCAGACAGGAGTCGGATTTCTACCCGTATCGCTATCTCGCCAGCGAAGGCTTCCTTCCCGGATACAACTTCCCGCGCCTGCCGATCCGCGTATATATCCCGCGCGAAGAAGGCGAGTTCATCAGCCGTGCGCGATTCCTTGCGATCACCGAATTCGGCCCCGACAACCTCATTTACCATGAAGGCGCCAAGTACCAGGTCCACCGCTTCTGGGTCCCGCCTGGTGGGCTCGGCTCACGGCGTGCCCAAGCCAAGCTTTGCAATGTCTGCGGCTATTACAACGCCAGCACGGACGACCGCTGCGATGAGTGCAAGACCGTGCTCGACGGCTCCACAAGTTTTTTCGTTAATCTCCTTGAGATGCCGAACGTTCGCGCGATTCGCCGCGAGCGGATCACGTGCGACGAGGAGGAGCGGGTTCGCCGCGGATACGAAACGACTACGCATTTCCGATTCGCGAGCGTCGCGGGCGGCCAAACCCGCACTGTCGAATCGACCGTCGGCAAGGACCCGGCGCAACCGTTGATGCGCGCCGTCTATGGGCCGCAAGCAACCCTCTATCGCGTCAATCATGGATGGAAACGCCAGGCGGATGGGTTCACCGTCAATCTCGCGAACGGTGAAATCGGTCCCTCGCAGACCGCAGGCAATGGTCAACAGGCCAGTAATGGCCAAGACTGCGCGAGGCTACGTCTGTTCGTCAACGACACCGAGAACATTCTCCTGGTTTATCCCCCGGCGGAAATCCAGCAAGACGACCGAGCCATGGCCTCGCTCCAGTTTGCTCTGCAACGCGGGATGGAGCAGCATTTCCAAATCGAGGAGGCTGAGCTTGCCTCAGAGCGCATTGGTTCCGGCGACCGCCGAGCCATCCTCTATTGGGAAGCAGCCGAGGGCGGTGTCGGCGTTCTGCGGCGCATGGTGGAAGAGGCCGATTTGTTCGCCGCCGTCGCGTCCGCCGCGCTGGAGCGCTTGCATTTCGATAGCGCAGGGGAAGACAAGAACGCGGACTGCACCCAGGCCTGTTATGAGTGCATCCTTTCGTACAGCAACCAGCAAGATCACCGGCTACTGAACCGCCACCTCGTGCGGGATCTGCTGCTCGATCTCGTCGGTTCTACGACCACGAAGCGGCATGGTGGCAGAGACTACGAGGCGCACTATCAGTGGCTCAAGAACCTGACTGATAGCCGTTCTGAATTGGAACGCCGATTCATTGAACACCTGTATAAGACCCGGCGGGACCTCCCAGACGAAGCTCAAAAAGCGCTCACCGAAGTGGGCACAATCCCGGATTTTTACTACGACGGCCAGCACGCCTGTATCTTCTGCGATGGCTCCGTTCACGATGATCCTGCGCAGAAAGAAAAGGATTCTGCAACCCGCCGGCGCCTCCGCGATCACGGATATCGTGTGATCGTGATTCGGTACGACAAAGACATGGAGCAACAACTCGCTGCATATCCGGATCTGTTCGGGTTCGGCAAGCAGGGGGCAACCGCGTAATATGGCTGCGATCTCCGTAGGCTCGATCGTGAAATGCCGCAACCGGGAGTGGGTTGTCCTTCCCTCTCCCGATGACGAGCTCTATCTTCTTCGGCCGCTGGCTGGCAGTGAGCACGAGACTATCGGCATCCACTACCGCCTGGCGACGCTCGGTCTCGACCGCATTGAGCCGGCGCACTTCCCACTGCCGATTCTCGACCAGGCCGGCGATGCCGTGAGCGTGGAACTGCTCTTCAACGCAGCGCGGCTCACGCTTCGAGATGGAGCCGGGCCGTTCCGATCGCTCGGCCACATCAGCGTCCGGCCTCGACCCTACCAGTTCGTTCCTTTGCTGATGGCCCTGCGCCTCGATCCGGTCCGGATGCTCATTGCGGACGACGTCGGAATCGGAAAGACCGTGGAGGCGCTTCTGATCGCCCGCGAGATGCTGGACCGCGGCGAAACCACACGTATCTGCGTCCTATGCCCTCCGTACCTATGCTCGCAATGGCAGCAGGAGTTGTGGGACAAATTCCGCATCCAGGCCGTCTTAATCCGCTCCGGCACCATCAGCCAGTTGGAGCGCGACCTCCCGAGCGGCGATCACAGCATCTTCGGCTACTACCCACATATCGTTGTGAGCATCGATTACGCCAAATCCGATGCACACCGGGCGAACTTCCTTCAGCACGCCCCGAAGTTCGTGATCGTCGATGAGGCTCACGGGGCAACGGCGGGTTCGAGCGGCGGCAAGGGTCAGCAGCAGCGGCATGAGTTGTTGCGCGATCTGGCCAAGGATGCCTCGCGCCACCTCGTATTGCTTACCGCCACGCCTCATAGTGGAGTAGAAGCCGGCTTCCTCTCCCTGCTTGGATTACTGAAGGACGGGTTCCGGAATCTGAATCTGACGGGCTTGAAAGAGGCCGAGCGCATCGAACTCGCACGCCACTTCGTCCAGCGCAAGCGCGGCGATGTGACCACATGGCTCGGTGAGGAGACGCCTTTTCCTAAGCGCGACCCGGATGAGAGGACCTACAGCCTGTCAACGCCGTACAAGGGCCTGTTCGAGGACGTATATGGGTTCAGTCGGGAGCTTGTACGCGGTGGCGAAACCCTGACTGGCTGGCGGCAGCGCATCCGTTTCTGGACAGCCCTCGCGCTGCTTCGGTGCGTGATGTCCAGTCCCGCGGCCGCGACCGCCGCAATCGGCAGACGCCTTTCGACTGGCCAGCCTGAGGCCGCCCAGGATGATAGTGAGTACTCGCCCTATATCTTTGAATCGGCAGACGACGACACCGTCGATGTCCAACCGGGACACGTCGTGGAAGAGGGCGAAGCGCAACTCGCCGATCCCGAGCGCCGCCGCCTTCGCAACTTCGCGCGCCAGGCGGAAGCAATCAAGGGAACGGACGCGGACACAAAGATCGTCGAATGTACACGGCTGGTCGCCGGCATGCTTCATGAGGGCTACCATCCAATTGTCTGGTGCCGTTACATCGCCACCAGCGACTACGTTCGCGACGAGTTGGAGCGCCGGCTTTCGACGACCTACCCGAACATCCGCGTCCTGTCCATCACGGGCGCGCTTGCCGAAGACGAGCGCCGCGCGCTGATCGACGACATCGACCCCGTGAAGCACGGGCGCCGGGTGCTGGTTGCCACCGACTGCCTGAGCGAGGGAATCAACCTTCAGCACCTCTTCAACGCTGTCATCCATTACGACCTGCCCTGGAACCCAAACCGGCTCGAGCAGCGGGAAGGCCGCGTGGATCGATTCGGCCAGCCGTCCAAGGTCGTAAAGACGGTCCTGTTCTACGGCCGCGACAACCCGGTCGACGGCGCCGTCCTCGATGTTTTGTTGCGCAAGGCGCGCGAGATCTACAACACACTCGGCGTTCGTGTTCCCGTTCCGGTGGACTCGGAGACGGTCGTGGAAGCCGTTCTGAAGAAGTTGTTCGCTCAGCCCGACCTCCAGATGAGCCTCTTCGAGGTAGACGAGGTCAAAGACGTTCACCGGAAATGGGAGCGCGCCGCAACCGAGGAGAAGGCGAGCCGTGCGCGTTTCGCCCAGCACGCCATCAAACCGGACGAGGTCCAGCGAGAGCTGTCGGAAACGGATGCGGTTCTCGCCGATCCCGCGACAGCTCGCCGATTTCTCGAAAATGCCGCCCAGCGCGTCGGCCTGTCATTGCGCCACTCCGGCGATACGCTCGTGTTGAGCGGTTTCGGGAATCTACCGGAACCGGTTCAGTGGGAGGCGCCCAAAACGGAGGAGTGGAAGGTATCCTTCAACACCGCACCCCCGGAAGGTGTCGAGTACATTGACCGGAACCATCCATTCCTGCAATCCCTGGCGCAGTGGCTCATGGAGCAGGCGCTTTCCGGCGACCCCGACGCCGCCGCGCGGCGCTGCGGCGCGCTCCGCACCACGGCTGTCAACGTCCGGACCTGGCTGCTCCTGTGCCGGCTACGATACACCATCGTGACTCCGGGCGCGCCCGACCTGCTCGCGGAGGAAGTTCAATGCTTCGGATTTTCTGGCTCGCCAGGACCTAACCCGGCATGGCTCGAACCCGGCAAAGCGCTGGAGCTACTCAAAACCGCACGTCCCGAAACGAACATATCTCCGGAAGAGCGGCGCGAGACCGTCGCGGAATTCTTGCAGGCCTGGGAGGCCGTGCGCAAGGCGCTCGCACCGCTGGTCACCGAACGAGCCAAGATGCTCGAAACGGCTCACCGCAGGGTCCGCGCCTCGGTTCAACTCGCCCGGCGTGGCATGAGCGTTGCCAAGCACTTCCCGCCCGACCTGCTGGGCGTGCTCGCCCTTGTGCCAATTCCCAAAGGGGTGCGGCAATGAGTGCCAAATACCCCTCGCTGCGCGTGGAGGGCGGCTTCCTGGCCGCCGAAATCATCGACGATATCGCCGAAGGTAAAGCCCCTGGGCAGAAGCCACGCGACTTTGGTTTCACCGACCAGACCCACCTCATCGACCAGATCTCGGCCGCCTGGTCCGATGCACGCGGCTTTTGGCAAAGCTTCTGGCGACGTGCGGAAACGCCGCAAGAAGGCGAGACTGGCGTTAGTTTCACCCGCGCGCAGTGGGTGGTTCCTTTGTTCAATATCCTGGGCTACGACCTTACGCTTCAGGACCGCGCCGCCGAGGTCGATGGCCTGACCTTCGCCATTTCGCATCGCGCCGGCCCGGCAACAGGCTCACCGCCGGTTCACGTAGTTGGAGCCTGGCAGTCGCTCGACCGGCGCGCCCAATCCGGCCGCCCGCGTCTGGCGCCGCATTCGCTCGTTCAGGAGTACCTCAACCGGACGGAGTTCCTCTGGGGCGTCGTTACGAACGGGCGCACCCTGCGGCTGCTCCGCGACTCGCAGTTGATTCGCCGCCAGGCGTACATCGAGTTCAATCTCGAAACGATGTTCAACGGCGAGCACTTCGCCGACTTTGCCCTGTTCTTCCGGTTGGTGCATCGTTCGCGCCTCCCGCATCCCGACGCGAAACCGGATGCGTGCCTCCTGGAACAGTGGTATCAGCAAACGATCGAGCAAGGCGGCCGTGTTCGCGAGCATCTTCGCGAAGGAGTCGAATGCGCTATCCAGGCTCTAGCGAATGCCATTCTGAAGCATCCGCGAAACGCTGAAGTTCGCCAGGCAGCGGCCAGCGGCGAGTTGAAAGCGCAAGTCCTGTATGAGGAGCTTCTACGTTTGGTGTACCGCCTCCTCTTCCTGATGGTTACCGAGGAGCGGAACCTCCTCACCGCGAATGAGACCTACCGTCATCACTACAGCATCAGCCGCTTGCGCCGCCTGTGCGAGAACCGCCACGGCCACAACCAGCATGTGGACCTGTGGGCCGGACTCCAATCCTCGTTCCGGCTCTTCGCCTCCGAAGACTTCGGCCTCTTCCTGGACGTCCCGCCGCTCAATGGCGACCTGTTCGACCTGACCAAGACGCCGCATCTGAACTCCGCGACCATCGCGAACGCCGATTTCCTGAACGCGCTCTGGAGCCTCGCGATGTACCGCGAGGACCGGCGCTCGGCGCCGCGCCGGATCAACTACTCCGCGCTCGACGTCGAGGAACTGGGCAGCGTCTATGAGAGCCTGCTTGACCTCCAGCCCGTGTTTACTCAGGAAGAGGGCCGGCCGGTGTTCTCGCTGATTAAGGGCACCCAGAGAAAGACCACCGGATCGTACTACACGCATCCGGAACTGGTAGACGAACTCGTTCAGAGCGCCCTGGTGCCGGTGATGCAGGAGCGCCTGAGCGCCGCGCGGACGCCGAAGGATAAGGAGAAAGCGCTCCTCGAAATCACTGTATGCGATCCGGCGTGCGGCAGCGGCCACTTTCTCCTTGCCGCGGCCCGCCGCCTGGCGCGGGAATTGGCGCAGATCCGCAGCGGCGAGGAAGAGCCCAGCCCGCGCGAGTATCGCCTGGCGCTGCGCGACGTGATTTCCCATTGCATATATGGCGTCGACCGCAACCCATTGGCCGTCGAGTTGTGCAAGGTCGCGCTCTGGCTCGAAAGCCACGCGGAAGGCAAGCCGCTGAGCTTTCTGGATCATCGCATCCTTTGCGGTAATTCGCTCGTCGGTGTGCGTGATTTAGCGATCCTAAAAAACGGCGTTCCGGATGACGCCTACGAACGGGTCACCGGGGATGACAAGGACGTAGCAAGGGAGATCAAAAAGCAGAACAAACGCGAGCGTGTCGGCTTCCAGATGCTCAACTTCACGCCGGCCCAAGACGTCACCGACCTGACAGCCGCGCGCAAGGAACTGTTCGAACTTCCCGATGATACGCCAGAGCAGATCCGCAAGAAAAAGGCGATCTTCGAGCAGGTTCGCGCTGACCGCAAGTACACGGCGGATCGCCTGGCTGCGGATCTGTGGTGCGCAGCCTTCTTCGCCGAACTCACGGAGAAGAACCTACGAGACAAAATCATCCCGACGACGGCCGCCGTGCTTAACGCTCTGGAGCAGCGACAGCCCTACGGCCCTATGGTTGGCCATGTTGCGGAAATAGACTATCGGGTCCGATTCTTTCATTGGCCACTGGAGTTTCCCGAGGTCTTCGCGCGCGGCGGGTTCGATGTGATCCTCTGCAATCCGCCGTGGGAGCGGATCAAACTTCAGCAGGAAGAGTTCTTCGCAACGCGTGATCCTGAAATTGCGAACGCCCTGAATGCCGCCGCACGATGGACCTTGATCCAACGCCTGCCGGAGAGGAAACCTGCCCTCTGGCACGAGTATCAGCAGGCCCTCCACGATGCCGACGCGACAGGAAAGCACCTGCGTATCAGTGGCCAATACCCGCTTACAGCGCGCGGCGACATCAATACCTATGCCGCCTTCGCCGAGCGGTTTATTGTGCTGGTCGGGCCGCATGGCCGCGTCGGCGCCGTTTTGCCAACGGGAATCGCGACCGACGACACTACGAAGGATTTCTTCGCCAGTCTCATGGAGAGCCAGCGGATAGCCTCGTTTCTCGGGATGGATAACGAGGCCATGATATATTTCCGCGGAATAGATCACCGGAACAAGTTCGGTCTGATCACCATTGGCGGCACCGAGGCTCTTACGAAGTCCCCGGTGTTCACATTCTCCTGTAGCCGCCTTGAGGACACGCGCAAGCCCGACCGGCGCTTCACCTTGACCGACGAAGATATCCGGCTCCTGAACCCGAATACGCGCACTTGCCCGGTCTTCCGCACCCGCGCCGACGCCGAACTCACGCGCAAGATTTACCAGCGCGTCCCGGTTCTGGTGAACGAATCGACGGGCGAGAACCCCTGGGGCATCCGATTCTCCACGATGTTCCACATGTCGAACGACTCACACCTGTTCCGCACCCGCGACTGGCTGGAAGAGCGCGGCTTCCGGCTGTCAGGGAACCGGTTCGTCAAAGGCGAGGAGGTGTATCTGCCGCTATACGAAGCGAAGATGATGCACCATTTCGACCACCGCTATGCCACCTATGAGGGCGCAACCCAGGCCAACATCAATGAAGGAAGCCTCCCCCAGCCGTCCGAACAGCAGAAGCAGGACCCCACATTCAGAGTCCTGCCACGTTACTGGGTCGAAGCCCGTGAGGTTTACCTCCGCTGCGCCGTGATTCCGGAAGGATTGCGAAAGGCGATTCGAGCCGGAGATCTTGAATTGATCCGGCTCGGCCTCGCGCATCTGTTCTTCGCGAAGTGGCTAACCACAAGCCAGCGCGCCAAAGATGGTCTATTCAAGAACTGGTGCGAATTCGTGGAGTGCCACCTTTTCGCGCGAAGCTTTGCCCCTACTCAACTGGGCCTCTGCGGTGACAATCCGCCACTGCTTCGACCGTCATCAGCCGACGACCTCCCCGCTGAACCCGTTGACAAGATCAAGAGCGGGCCTCGCGAAGCGACGGCCTGGTACGCACCCGATCCCAAGCTCCTCCAGTCATACACGACCGCGATGTCGGCATACAAATTCCGCCTGCCGGACGGCTCCGTCACGGACGCAGATATCGGCACGGTCGTGGACAATGTGCTCGAACAGACCGCGCCGAGGTGGTTGCTTGGGTTTCGCGACGTCGCCAGCAACGTTGTCGAACGGACAGCGATCTTCAGTTTGCTGCCGACAGTCGGAGTTGGGCACAAAATCCCCCTCGTCTTCTTGACATCGAGCCCTTCCACCGCTCACGCTGCGTGCTTTCTTGGGAACGTGGACAGTGTAGTGTTCGACTACGTCACACGGCAGAAGATCGGCGGGATCTCCTTTGGCTACTTTATTCTCAAACAACTCCCGGTCTTGGCACCCTCGCTCTATACGATCGAACACATCCGATTTCTGGTCCCGCGCGTAGCTGAGCTCGCCTGCACTTCTTGGGACATTCAGCCCTTCCCCGATGACGTCTGGCGCGAAGCCGACAGCGACCTCCGCGCCGCCATCGAGCGCCAGTGGTGCGAGAACCGCGAGGCCACCGGCGGCCACACCTACGATCCACCGGAATGGTATACGCCGCCCGAAGACCGCTGCCCGCTGCCCCCGTTCAAATGGAACGATGACCGGCGCGCGCGGCTCCGCGCCGAGCTCGACGCCTACTACGCCAAGCTCTACGGCCTCGACGAGCGCGACCTCCGGTACATCCTCGATCCAACTGATGTCTACGGCCCCGACTTCCCCGGCGAAACCTTCCGTGTGCTCAAAGAGAAAGAAATCGCCCGCTACGGCGAATACCGCACCCGCCGTCTGGTGCTGGAGGCCTGGGAGCGCATTCAGCGGGGTTGAAGGATGCCGTACGACACGTTCGATTTGCCGCCAGAGCAGCCTAAGTTCGACGAGGAGACGCTTCGCGGCTTCGCCGTTAAACGCCATCAGTTGCGGACAAGCTGGCCGAATGTTGTCCATCTGCCCGCCACGCCCGGCAAAGATCTTCGTGTCCGGCTCCCGTTCGAGCAAACATATCTCGGTGCGTTCAAGTCCATGGTGGACTGGCCTATTCGCTGGTTCATCAGCGAGAAGGGCGTGACGATCTATTTGCAGGGTACTGAAGGCGAGGGCGAGGCCCCCGAATGTGTGCGGCAGTGGATCGACACCGTTGGCCAGTATGTTGTCATGCGGGATTATCTCGCGCTTTCGTTCGCATTGGATTACGACAGAGAGGGCGGCGACCCCGGAAAGGAGCAGACTGAAATTGGTCACCTCCGGCTGCTTGCCAAGCCTTACGGCGGCCAGGAGGCAGACGCGCAAACGACCACCGCCGCAGATCAGCTCGTTGAGCGTTGCCTCGCTTTCCTGAACAAGATGACGTGCTACAAGTCGGCCAATTGCATCGTAGCCATGCCGCCGTCAGATCCAACGAAGGAGTACAATCTTCCGCGCTATATGGCCGAGCAGATCGCGGCCAGGCTCGGCTTGGAGGACCTGAGCAAGCACGTCCGGACAATCAAAGCGCGGAGCTCAATCAAAGACGTTCCACGCGCGCAGAAGCTCGACACGCTACTCGGCACGATCGAGGTCGCGGCCGGTGTTTTCGACGGCAAGCACGTTCTGCTGATCGACGACCTGTACCAGTCCGGCATCAGCATGAACTACTGTGCGCTCCTTCTCCTTCAAGCGGGCGCGAAGAAGATCTTCGGCTTGGCTTGCGAAAAGACGTGCAGAAACGACGATAATGTCAGTGGGAGAATATAGGTCATGGCGGCCCAGGCGGTAGCGCTGGATATCATGACGCTGCTGGACGCCCCAGGCGTCGGACCCAGCCGAGTCAGGAAGGTGTTGAAGCGCTGGCAGCTTATTCGGGAGCACGGCTCTCTCCTGGACGATAGCCTGCTGCGGGACACCCTCACTTCGTCGCAGGTTGCAGCCTTGCCGGCGAGCCGTGAGCGGGTGAAGCGTCACTGGGACGCCCTCGCGAAGAAGAATATCCAGGCTGTCTCCATACTCGATCCGGCCTACCCGGATGCTTTGAAGCGAACATTGGGCGACGATGCGCCCGTCTTGCTGTTGTGCATCGGCAACCTTGAGCTCCTACGGAAGACGTCCGTGGGTTTTTGCGGCTCCCGCGAGGCGACGGAAAAAGGTATCGCCACGGCGAGAGACTCCGCCGATCTGCTGGCCCGTGAGGGAATTAACATCGTGTCCGGCTTCGCGGCCGGCGTCGATATGAATGCCCATCGTGCGGCGCTGGCGGCGGGAGGGACAACGACCGTGGTGCTGGCGGAAGGGATTCTGCACTTCCGCGTCAAGAAGGAGATCCGAGAGGAGTGGGACGACCGGCGGACATTGGTTGTCAGCGAATTCGGGCCGAACCTCCCTTGGAGCGTCAATCACGCGATGCAGCGCAATCGCACGATTTGCGGGTTGTCGCGAGCCATGATTCTGATCGAGGCCCGAAGCACGGGCGGCAGTATTCAGGCGGGCCGCGATTGCTTGAAGCTCGGCTTGCCCCTCTTCGCCGCCGTTTACGAGGGCATGCCGGAATCGGCGACCGGAAACGAAGAGCTGCTGCGGCAGGGAGCAAAGCGACTGATGAAAAGTCGGTCGATGAATCGCCCGAATCTTCGTCCTGTTCTAGAAGCAATCGCCAGTCCGCAAGCGCGCTTGGGCGACGCCGAACTCGCCCAGCCAATTCAGAGCGGGTTCATGGGCTGAGGCGATTTCGCGCACCGGAGTCAGAACCCACCCCAAATCAAGGGATTACGAATTTGTGCAGGGAAGGCTCTTCACAGGTCGTTGTAAGCTCTGTAAGCTTACAATCGGAATGGTAAAGGCACTGGGCAACCGAATTCGTGAATTGCGCCAAGAGCGGGATCTTTCGCTGCGTGAATTCGCTCGGAAGCTCGGGGACGTCTCTGCCGCTCACGTGTCTGACATCGAACTGGGCCGACGATTAACCTCTGACGACTTGCTGGCAAGGATGGCGGACGTCCTCGGCGTCTCTTTTGGCGAACTGAAAAGTTTTGACTCACGGCCCCCGTGGAAGACCTCAAGCGCATCGCAGAGGCCGATCCTGCGTTCGGCTTTGCCCTGCGCAAACTGGTCGATAAAAATGTGAGCGCGGAAGAAATCATTGACCTCGCCAAGAAAAAGCCGGACCGGGAGAAACCGGAATGAAGCACTTCCGTACCAGCCGGGGCCCGTTTGCGGAACGGCCCTATGTAAGCGTACGGCGAGCGCTCGCCGTTGCTCGCCGTCTTTCAATTACCCACAAGTCGGGCACCGAGTGAGAAGCCTAATTCGATATCCACCAGGCGTGATAGACCTCTCCATATGACAGTGGATCCGGGCGGGGGATCACCGGAGCGTGCAAGATAGCCACCTAATCGGGCGAGCTTGACGATATAAGTGGAAAGCGAGCGTTTTGATTGTGGCTGCGTGATATTGTTCTGGATCAATCGATCGAGCAATTGGATTTCAATGTCAGTGAGAGCCGTAGTAGGTGGTATTTCAGGTGAGGAACGGTTGATCATCGTCATCCAGAAGATCCGCCAGGCAAGAATGCAAAAGGAAGAGATCAGATTCACCAACCGTTCTGCAGTCCGTAATTTCGATTCCTCCGCCTTACAGCCGGATTTTAGGATCTTGTGAAATGTCTCAATCTTCCATCGCAGCGCATACCAAGTGAGCATTCGTAGTGCATCTTTGCGCGATCTCACCGGCAGATTGGTGATTAGCTTCCAATCAATTTGTTCCCGCCCTTTGGGCGACGTTCGTTCTTGGGCGTAGATCACGGTCAACGTCAGTTCGGGATATTGCTTGTTTTTGCCAATGGGCGGAAGCACCTGAATGCGTTTCCATTTGAGTTCCAGCACGGCTTCGGACAACTCACCGTTCCGGTCTCTAACTTCGATATGGTGCAGCCCCTTTGCGGATACTCGCTTCATCTCTGCGGAGATGGTCTGACTTCCATCTCCGGCAAGCCGATCCACACAAGTGCGCACGAGAAAGCTAGTTCCGGCTTCCTGCGCAGCGCAGAACAGCTCGTAGATATCGCTCTCCCGATCTCCAATATGCACACAGCGCTGGGGTTCGCCTAGCAGAGCCGTGGATTGCTTCAAGTTCTCCAACCACCGAAAGCTCTCTTTTTCCTCGATCGGAACGCGGGTTGGATTGATCTTACGCTTCAGCGCATTCGTCCCTTTGAACTTGCTTCTGGTCCAGAATTTAATCGCGGTCAAACCAAGTGCAAGCCCCTCTGGGGTGACCGCCAGGCTGGAGTGCATCAGGATCCCACAGACAGTGAAGTGCTGCAGACGCCCGCGCTTCATCTTCCCGGTGAATGACTTATTCAGAATGCCAATTGACTCCACATCGGTTCGCGAATAGGTAAACTCTGTGGTGTCGTGAAGAATCAGGATGGGACTATCAGCGTCTGTCGCCGCGAAGCGATCCCGCGTGGACTGAAAGTGTCCCGCCAGAATCGTATCTTCTTTGACTCGCTCATTGGAAAGAAAGCGGTAGGCCGCCTTCGTGTTATTCCAATCTTGGCAGGCGAAGGGAATACTCTCTCCCGTCCCATCCGACAGCTGCTCCAAGAACTTTCGAAATCGCTTCCCCAACCGCATATCTTTAAACTGGCATCCTGCCAGCTCTTGATCGATCCAGGAATCCGTGGTTGCCATCTATAAAACATTCTGAGCATGAAATGTTTTCTCATGATTAACTTTCCCCTTCTGTTCTCCACCTGTTTAGGTCACACTCGACTCAACAACTTGTGGGTAATTGAAAGGCTCGCCGTACGCTTACGAACGGTCTCGATTGATCAATTTGAATTGAACGCCGGCGGAATTGCCCTTAATCATCTTGGCGAGGGCGAGCTACGCTACTTTCCGTCGCAAAATGCGCTTTTTATGACCGCTCCTTTACAGTCGCGGCTCGGTAACGCGCGCTCGAGCAAGCGGGTTTTCGAATTTTGCACCGAAAACGAGCTGCCGGAAAGAGGCCTTGACAGGCAACCAAACAGTTCCGTATTATTGGACTTATAGGGAACTGCATGGTTCCCTGTTGGAGATGCGAGATGACGCCGTTTTCAAGGCTTTGGCGGATCGAAGCCGTCGTCAACTCCTTGACCGCCTGCGCGAGGAGAATGGGCAAACACTGGGAGAGTTGTGCGAGGGCTTGGATATGACACGTCAAGCCGTCGCCAAGCACCTGGGGATTCTCAAACGGGCAAACCTGGTGTCGTGGAAACGACAGGGACGGGAGAGGCTTCATTTCATCAATCCGGTACCGATCAACGAAATCGCGGAGCGCTGGATCAGCAAGTTCGAACAACCGCGCCTGAGCGCGCTCTCAAGACTCAAGAAAAGGTTGGAAAAGCAAGATGCAGAGTAAAACTGACGAAAGCACGTTTGTTTATGTGACGTTCATTCGCACAACCCCGGAACGGTTGTGGTCGGCGCTAACCGATCCAGATTTCATGAAGGAATACTGGTTCGGTGTGCACTTTAAGACCGAATGGAAGCCCGGATCGCACTGGGAAATGCTCTATCCCGATGGGCGCGTTACGGACGCCGGAGAAATTGTCGAATTCGACCCGCCCAAGCGGATTGTACTCAAGTGGCGCAACGAGTTCAAGCCGGAATTGAAGGCTGAAGGTTTTGCGCGTTGCACGATCGAGCTTGAGCCGGTATCGGATGCGGTCAAGCTCACGATCACACACACCATGGACCGCGCGGACTCAAAGCTTATTCAGGCGGTATCCGGCGGCTGGCCGCGCATTCTCTCGGATTTGAAGTCTTTGCTCGAAACGGGCCAGGTTGTTTTGAAGCACTGAGGAGAACCAATGAGATTCGCCTGCCTTATTCCTGTTCTCGTTTTAGGATCTCTAGCGTTTCCTTTGGTTGCGCAGAACATAGCCGGCTTCGGGCGAGTGGTCCGGGTGGAAGGCGATGTCAAGGCGCCGGTTTCCGAGGTCTGGCGCGTATTCAGCACCTCCGAAGGCGCAGAGGAGTTCTTTGCCCAAAAAGCCAATATCAAACTTGCGATAGGCGGACCTTATGAGATCCAGTTCGATCCGAATGACGACAGATCTGGCACAAAGGGACTCAAGATCCTCAGCTACGCTCCCGGGGAGATGATTTCATTCCAATGGAATGCTCCGCCACAATTCCCTGAGGTGCGAAACGGCGGCACCTGGGTTGTTGTCCAGATGCATCCGATTGACGCGTACACGACGCATGTGACCATTACTCATCTCGGCTGGAAAAAAGGAGCGGAATGGGAGCAGGCGTATGCACACTTTCAACGCGGCTGGAGCGAGCTGATGGCCCGGCTTCAAAAGCGATTCACAGACGGCCCGATTGACTGGACCAAACAGCACATGATGTATCAGGAACCCGGGGACCGCAAATAACTTTCCCTTCTGGCGGACTCAGACCAGCTTTGTCAGGAATTGTCAGGCTGAACGCCGGAATCGCATTCGTGGTCCTTTTCTGAACGTCTGTTGAACAGGACGCGGAAGCCTCATTCGGGAGTTTGTTCCCTGACGAGCACACTGAGACGTTTTGCGATTGCATTTCTAGTCGCGCTGGGCATCTCGGCTGCGCCAGTTACGTTCAGTCTGCGTGATGCCGACGGCAGGCTTCATTCCGGCTCTGAACTGAGGCAGTATATAGCCACAGTGTTCGTGTTTCTGGCCACGGATTGCCCTAACTCTAATAGTTACGCGCCAGAACTGGCCCGGCTTTACAGCGCGTACGAAAGCCGCGGAGTCGCCTTCTACGCCGTCTACTTCGACCCAGCAGAAACGGCAGCAAACGTTCGCAAGCACGATCACGAATATGCGATCCCATTTCCCGCGCTGCTCGACCCCCGCCAAGCTGTTGCACGTGCGACGGGCGCTCGGGTAACACCCGAGGCCGTGGTGATCTCTGCTACCGGCGAGGTGCTATACCGCGGCCGCATGGACGATCGTTTCGCGAATTTTGGCAAGACTCGCATTCACGTAGATAGACACGATCTACGCGCTGCGCTCGATGAAATTCTTGCCGGAAAACCAGGTTCGAATCCGAACGTACCGTCCCTCGGGTGCGCCATTCCAGGGGTGAATCAATGAAAGTTCTTTCGCTGAGCACAGCGGCGGCTGCCGTTTGCGTTGTTTGCGTTTCAACCTCAGCCAGCCTAAAGGGCCAAAAACCGGGTGCGCCGGAAACGCCCACATTTGATAGGGATGTTGCGCCCATCCTTTACAAGCACTGTGCGAGTTGTCATCGTTCTGGGCAGATAGCCCCGTTTCCGCTTCTCACTTACAGCGACGCGTCCAAACGCGCCGCGCTCATCGCCACTGTAGTGGACCCCAAAATTGAGACAGAACGAGCTGCGGAGAATGGGTAACACCTTTTGCGGTCAGAATGGGAGGACCGAAAGGTGTGGCAGTGAAAACGTACAGCAAGGAGTTCAAGCTCGAAGCAGTACGCAGGATGAAGACGTGCAAGACGATCTCCGGCTTGGCAGCAGAGCTGGGCGTCGGAGGCAGATTTCTCTATAAGTGGCGAGAGCAGTTGCTCACAGAAGGGGAGGATGCGTTAGCTGGGAGGCCGGGCCAGCCGCGTAGCAAAGAACAGCTCGCAGCATCAGCAAAGAGGGCGCGGGCCGTGGCGAAGAAGAAGGTCCAGGGTCCGTTGCAGAAACGCATTGCGGAGTTGGAGAGGCGATTGGGCGCCAAGCAGCTGGAAGTCGATTTTTTCAGGCGCACCTTCGAGCATGTCAGGGGAGTGATGCAGAATCCGGAAGACAGTGGCGAGGAGCCGTCTATCAAGGAATCGAAGCATCGCTTTCACTCGAAGGGAAAGGACTGACAATGGAGCGGCAGTGTGAGTTAGCGGGAGTAAGCCGAGCAGGATTTTATCGATACCTGCAAACGGAACAGCCCAGAGAGGAGGATTTGCTTTTGCGAGAGCGGCTGCAACAGCTGGCCGTAGCGCACGGCCGGAAGTGCGGCTATCGCCGGCTGACGGCACTGCTGCGCCGCGAAGGCTATCTGGCGAACAAGAAGCGCGTGCTTGGGTTGATGCAAGAAGACAATCTCCTGAGCCTGAGGAAAGCCAAGTACGTGCTGACCACTGACTCTCAGCATGATCTGCCGGTGTATCCAAACCTGACGCGCCGACTCACTCTCACCGGCCTGAACCAACTATGGATAGCGGACATCACATACATCCGCCTGCGCAGCGAGTTTGTGTTTCTCGCGGTAGTGCTCGAGGCTCATTCGAGACGCGTCATTGGCTGGGAGCTGGGGCGCAGGTTGCATGCCGCACTGGCAACGAGAGCGCTGGAGATGGCGCTACAGGAGCGGACTTGGCAACCAGGCGTGTTGATTCATCATTCGGATCGCGGTGTTCAGTATGCCTGGCGTGAATATACAAGCCTGCTTGTTGAACATGAAATCCGCATCAGCATGAGCCGGCGTGGAAGCCCGTATGAGAACGCTCGGGCTGAGCGATTCATGCGCACGCTGAAGGAGGAAGAAGTACAAGGACGCACATACGAGAACGTGGAAGACGCAAAACGCCGCATCGGCGAGTTCTTGGAAGAGACCTACAATCGCCAGCGTTTGCATTCGGCTTTGCGCTACCTGACGCCGGATGAATTTGAGAAATCACTGAAGACGGTGGAAAGTGACGGCGCTGATGGAAACCTCGGAAAACCGAAACCAGGTTTCCCGACGTTTCCCCAGGCCTTTGGAAATCCCTACGGGATTCCCACACTTCCCACCGTCCGGACGCGAGTGATGTTAATAAAACGACAAAGACCGAGTGTTCCCAATTCTTTTACGCCGAGTTTGTGTCAACTGAGGGGTGCAGTTCCCCGTGTTCCCAGACTAGTTCCCGCCCCATTATTTCCCCAAGCTCCTGATTCTTGGCGACGTTCCCAGTGTTCTCACTGTTCCTGGTCATGGGTATTGAACAACTGGTACGGCTCCCATATTGCTCCCATGTCGCAGGCCGGGAACAGTGGGAACTGCTAGCAGCTTTAACGCATTGCTCGTAGCGAACTGGGAACAGACTGGGAACAACTGGGATCATTCTGCCCTCCGATACCGCCATTCCAGCCGCGAGCCTTGCCGCTCTCGATACCGCTCCCACCCCAATGCTTTCAGGCACCGCGCAGCGCGGTTCTTGTCGGTCTGCGTCCACAATGACTGCGGCTTTTCCAGGCATTTTTGCAGCACCTCGCTGATCGACGCACTCGAACGCAGCTCTAGCCATGGCCCGATGATCTCTTCCCACGGGTCGCCCTCGTATCGCTGGAGCTGTTCCTCCGACGCCAGCTGAACTAGCTCGGCTGATTCCAGCCACCACGGCGCGCCCGCATCAAAGCGCATCTTCGCTTCAGCCCAGAGCTGGTCGCGATCGCGGGCAAGCGCCTCGATCTCAATGCGGCCGCAGGTGATCGGCCAAAAACGTCGCCCGCCGGTTTCATCGCGCAAATAGGTGCTGTGGTTGACAGTGCCCGCGAACACGCATTGCCGCGGCGATTCCACCAGACGCATCCCGTACGGCGGCCGGAAACGATCCGTCGTCCGGCTCATGAACGCTTTAATCCGTGCCACCTCGGAGTGGCTGAGGCTGTCCAGTTCGGAGAGCTCGATGATCCAGACGCCGCGCGTCTGCATCGCCGCGTCCTTGGTTCCCAGATCCGCGAGCTCGTCGGTGAAATATTCCCCGGCGAGCGTGCGCAGGGCCGTTGATTTGCGAATCCCTTGCGGGCCTTCCAGGATCAAGCAGCAATCCGCCTTCGCCCCGGGGCGGAAAATGCGGGCAACAGCCGAAATCATCCAGCGCGAGCCGACGGCGCGCGAATACTCGGTGTCCTCTGCGCCGATATAGATCGATAACCAGCGGTCGAGT
>Ga0209061_1001625_pt1 | contig 35169 bp, 33 predicted proteins | sample Coa_R1_10_FD_187157 | JGI IMG/M metagenome (GOLD analysis project Ga0209061, IMG submission 187157) | Surface soil microbial communities from Centralia Pennsylvania, which are recovering from an underground coalmine fire - Coalmine... | ecosystem: Environmental > Terrestrial > Soil >... | reverse complement strand
GGAAAGGCGCAGTGCAATCGATGCATGTGCGACAACAATCAGGGCGAGATGCCCATCTATCGCACGCAGCTCAACAACGATACGGTTTGGTGCTTTGGCTCGAAAGAGATGGCTTACCACTGCACCACCGCCGTCATCCTGGGAGAAAAAGCCTAACCTCACGCATCACGCGGCGATTGGGCGCGACGCCGATGCGGAGTGCGGATAAGGATCGGCTCCACGACGGCGGTGCTCGTCTCATCCTCGCTGCGCTGGCACTGCTCGCAATCCCAGCGCTTGCGGGCGAGCCTCCGCCGCCGTCGCATCAGAAGTATCCGGCTCCTATCCAGCTCTATGTGATGAACTGCTGGGGATGCCATAAGCCGGGCGGCGAGGGCATCCCGGGCACCGTTCCGCGCCTGAGAGACACGGTGGGCGATTTCCTGCATGTGCCGGGCGGCCGTGAGTACCTGATCGAAGTGCCCGGCGTGGCGGGTTCGGCGCTCAGTAACGCCGAGGTCGCGGAAGTACTCAACTGGATGCTGATGACGTTCAGCAAGAACCAGATACCGCCGGGATTTCAGCCTTACACTGAGGCCGAGGTGGCAAAGTATCGCCCACGCGAGCTGAACAACGTGCAGACAGTGCGGGCTGAACTAGTATCGAAGCTCGCCGCACAGGGAATCAAGCTTCCCCCGCAGTGACTATTTGAGGTCGCCGGCTTTTTTGAGCGCTTCGAAAAGCGCGGCCCGCTCGTTGTGGACTTCGGTCTCGGTCATCGGCTTTGCGCGATAGCCATGCACCTCATCGGTGGTGAGCGGCTTGAAATCGGCGGGCAGCAGCCGCTGATTAAACTTGGTCAGGATGTAATTGATTACCGCCGCGATGTCATCGTCGCTCAGTTGCGACAGGGGCGGCATGTTGCCGTCGATGCTTTCGCCGTTAGTCACAATTACGCCGGTGAGCCCAAATGACGGGACATGCGCCAGATAAGCGCGCCCCTGCTTGAGCTTGACGTAGTTTCCGACCGTCTCGGCGAGCGGCGGATATATCCCCTGCACTCCCTTCGCGTCCGGCTGATGGCATACGATGCAATTCGACGCAAACACTTCCGAACCGCCGGCCGCACGGACGTTTGCACTACACGCGAACATCGCGATGGCGGTGAACAATGACCTACTCCACTTACCGGTAATCCAGTTCAATCCGGCTTCTCCCAAGGATAAGCGCGGCGCACGCCGGACCGCCGAAAACCGCGCGATGTCCGGAAGCGCTGCCGGTCGTTCATTTAGTCGGTTTCTCGGCGGCTGCGGCAGCGGTCCCGCCATTGGCTCCCGTCCGGCCGAGCTTTAGGTATTCCTGGATCGACGCGACGCCCATCTGCTTCGCCTGCATCAGGCTTTCCAGATGCTCGCGCGTGTTGATCAGTCCTTTGGCGCGAATCACGCCGGCACCGTCGATCAGAAGACCGTACGGCAGTTTGCCGATGCGATAAGTCATCCCGAGCTCTGCCGAGAGCACGTAAGGGAAGTCATCGAGCTTGTAGGATTTGACGAACCGGCGCTGCTCCTCGAGGTCGCCGTCGCTTGCCAGCACCGTCTCGAGCCAGTCCGACTCACTGCGCGCAACCGAGCGGATGATTGGCAGGAGTTTCTTGCACACCGGGCAGGTCGGCGCGACGAACATCACGAGCAGCGAGCGGCCACCGTCGCGCGGACCGCCGACGCGCACCGTACCGCGGCCAAGCAGATCGGGAAGATCGAAAACCGGCGCGGGCTCGCCCTCCTTGGGGCCGCGATCGAGCGTTAGCGCGCCCATCGGCGTGATGCGCTCGTGGAGCACGCCGATCTGACGAAGCAGCGCGAGCACCGTCACCGCCAGCGCCACGACCAGCACCCACAGCACGATCTGCGAGATCAGCAGCGCTTCAAGCATAGCGGGCTCCGATCTCACGCAGCCGCGGGAGGTTTGCGAAGACGTAATTGATGCTCGCGTAGATCAGGAGAATAGTGATCACGCCGCAGACGATCGTGAAGTTATCGAGCATCGTGAGCGTGCGGCCGTTTGGCCTCAGCAGTAGGATCGCGGCAAGGGCGGCGAGGGCGGCGTTGCGTAAGACCAGCCACCAGCTCAGGGTTTGCCGGAGCGCCGGCCCGAAGCATCCGCAGTCAACGTCATAGCGTCCGCGCATCAGGTTGATCGCAATACCAAGCGTAAAGATGACGAGTAGGAAGAGGATTATCGCCGCGCCCGCCGCCCGCGCCGCCGGCCACACCAGCGCGAGCGCACCGCCCAGTTCCACGATTGGGATCAGGCGCGCGAACAGCTTGGCGAGAAATCGCGGCAGGATGCGATAGTTGATCACGGCGCTCTCGAACAGTTCAAGATCCCTGAGCTTCATGATCGCTGAGGCCGCGAAGATAAGGCTCGCGGCAATGGCGGCGATCCATGAAACTGCCGGATCGATCATGCTTCACTTTGCCATCGCGCGACGCTCGAAGCGCGAGCGGCTAGTGGCTGGCCGCAGCGGCCTGCTGCCCCTTCTCCGAGACCCCGTAGATGATCCAGGGCGAGCCGAGATTGTTCATTATGCCACGATAGGTACGGGTAGTCGCGTCGAAAACCTGGAGCGTGCCGCTATCGTGCGAGGCCGCGAACAAAAGCGGTTTGTCGTCCTGGGTCACGTAGATTGAGTCGGCCACCTGCGGCAGCACGATTCGGGCAACTCGCGATTTCTTACTCAGGTCGTAGGCCCAAATCTCGGTGCCGGCCTGCTCGTGCGACCAGTCCTTGCCCTGATGCATCAGCACGTAGAGCAGCCCCTGTCCGGGATTGACACCTTCGAGCTCCCATCCACCGGGCAGCCAAGCATCCTTCTTGTCTTCATCGCTCAGCATCGACCACGGATCGCCAGGCTTGGCGGTCTCGCCGCTCAGATCGACCGGATAGACCATCCCGTAGTACGAAACGAAGTAGACGGTCGCGCCGATCATCACGGGCTGATCGAAGACCGGGTCCTTGTCGACGTTGAAGAACGGCTTGGCGCGATTTTTCGCCGTTGCCTTGCCGTCATCACCGAACGTAACGGTCAGCAGCGAGCCATCCGCGCACATCGCTGTGAACTTGCGATTGCCCGACAGCAGCACCTGAGTGCATCCGGGCGTGTCGATCTCGCCCAGCACCTTCTTCGCGCTTAAATCGACCACCGACGTCGATGTGGCCGGAGTCAGATTCGACACCAGCATGAAGCGGCCGTCAGAGGTCACGCCCACCGAATACTGCTTCGGATTTGACAATAGCCTCTTTGGCGGCAGGATCACCTCGCCGGTTGGTTTGAGCGTGGTGGTGTCGAAAGCCGAGACTACATCCGTACGCTCGCCCCGCGTACCCCGGCTGTAGTAGGTGTCGGCCATGTAGACGGACTTATAGTCTGGCGCAAAGGCCAGCACGCTAACGTATCCGCCGCTCAGCATCCCTTCGAAGCCGAGCGTATCGCCATTGATGATTGAAACGCGAGCCTCCATGAAATTGGTGAGCGGATCGAGCAGATAAACCCAATGTGGGCCTGGTACCGGGAGCACTCGCACAGTGCTCTTTTCAGGAGGTATCTGCGCGAGCGCTGCGGAGCCGATGAACATGGCTGTAGCAACGATTGTCACTACCCCAGCGAAACTGATTCCCGGTCTTTGGTCCGCAATCGAGCTTTGTTTGGGTCTATTCATGGCTCCCCTGCTCTAGTTGACAATTAGCTAAAGCCCGGCTCCGCAACGGCCTTACTTCTCGGATTGCAGTACCGAGAAGTTGTACTGGAACTGAGCCAGGAAGATGCTCTTGCCCTTGAATCCACCGCCGGCATACGAGGAAAGCACATCGTTGGAGAGAATCCCGATGTATTCCAACAACACCGAGTATTTGCTCGACCAAGGTGGAGTAAGAAAGAGGTTGGGAAAGAGCAGGAACGTATTGCCATCCGGGTTATAGATGCCGACCAGGTCGGGGACGATATCGCCCCAGTACCACGAATCGGTCAGGTTAAGAAGCACGTTCTCCTCGTTATGTCGCTGCTGCTCTGGGGTGAATACGTACGAGATGGTCTTCGACGGCGACAGGATGGTGTAGTTCTGCCATTCTAGGTTCATCGTCGCCGCGCCCGTGCGTGAGAGCCACATTGCCGTGTAGGAATCCACGTCCAGCGCAACGAGCGTGTTGATCGTGCTCGAATACTTGATGGCGCTGGGATTGAGCGGGTTGCGATCCTGGAATGGCGTACGATCCTGCCACATCCCCTCGGTCCTTAGAACGAACGGTATGTTGCCAAGCGTCGGTCCGGGCAGATAAATCGGCCGGTTCAGGGTCGCTCCTACGTCGTTGAGCTGCGGATAGCGAACCTGGAAGGTCTGGAAATTAGGATTGCCGGGGACCGGGCTGCCGCGTAGGAACCAGTACGGTACGTACTGATGGCCGTGGAAGAAAATCCCTGTCATCTCAGTGTTGTAGACCACCGTATGGAGTCGGAAGCCCTCTTCCCATCCACCCAAGTTGTTGTCGGGCAGCGCATAGTTATCGAGGCTCGCGAACGTGGTCGGACCGGGGTTGGTTAGCTGCGGCCAATCCGGGGCGCAGCCTCGCGCGCTGATCGGACAGACTGCAGGTCCGAGCCCGGGACCCACGGTCGGACCGAAATAGGTCGAAAAGCGGCCGCCGGTCGGCGGCGCGATCAGGCTGACATCGCCACCGCGATTCCGCTGACCGGCGAAAAGGTCGACCTGCCCGAAATCGAGCGGCGAGTTGGTGTAGATGGGCTGCCAAGACGGGATAATAATCCCTTCGAAGAAGTTGCTGCCGAACGGTCCCCACGACGGTAACTGCACGATCGGATGGATCATCCACATCGGCAAACGGGATTGTTCGAGGTTGGCGAAGCCGAAGTTCCATTCAAAGTCTTGCGAATTAATGACATCGCCGACGCGAAAGGCGATCGACTCGCCCCACGTCACTATTTGGCGACCCAGGAACAGCGACAGCGGACCCCACTTGTGCTTCCACCACGCATCCCGCACCGTGTACTGGTTGTATAGATCACCGAATCCGGCATGAGCCTCGTAGTCATATGGCGGCTCGTACACTCCCCACCAGCGGATGAAGAACTGGTTGTCGGAGTCAAGCTTCTCGTTGAAGTCGACCTGCATCCAGTTGCGCTCGACGGCCAGCGAGTTCTTGCTGCTGCTGACGGGAATCCCGATCGAATGATCAAGGTTCTGCAGGCCCTGTAGATTGGCCGAGTTGGCCCACATGCCGGTCGTATTGTTGAGAAAGCCGGTTACCGAAAGACCACTCAGCCAGCCCGGCACCTGCTCGGGGGGAATCAGCGGCGTCTGGCCGCCGAAAAACATGTAGTTATAGGTATCGCTAAAGAACGAGCCCTGGTTCTGCTGCGCTGAGGCCGCCCCGGCCAGCGTCATAACCAGTAGCGCGGTCAGCAGGATTGCCTTTAAGGACCTGCATCTCGCCTCCCCCTGCTTCATAGCTCTCTCCTCCCTGTACCGATTGACATCGGTCAGCTTATCGCCCGGCCGCCGCATCGACCGATCGCGTATACCCGCGTTGCGTCTAGGTTGCCGCCTCTCTCAATGGTTCCTCGTGCCGTGGCGTGGGCTGTCGGCCGCCGAAGATGAACCTCGGCTGCACCCAGGCGATGAATGCCGGAAGGATTAGCACGCCCACGATCATGTTGGTGAACATCAGGATTATCAGCAGCACGCTCATCTCGTTATGAAACAGAAGCGGCGAAAAGACCCATGGAATCATGCCGCCGACGATGGTCGCGAAGGTCATGAAGACCGCCGCCCCCGTCCCGTATAGGGCCGTCGTTACAGCGCGATCCAACGGCTCGCCCGCGCGGCATTCGTCGAGGATACGTGAGACGGTGTAGATGCCGTAGTCGACGCCGAGTCCGATGCCCAGTGAGATGACCGGGATGGTGTCGATCGTGATGCCGATGTTCACCAAACGCATATAGATAAACGCGCCGAAGTTGGCCGCCACGCATGAAATCACGAACAACAGACCCGCTACGAGCGATCGGTAAGTCACGCAGCAGAACAGCAGCACGACACCAAGCACGAAGGTGATGTTGATGAAGTCGAGCTGGTAGAGCACGTCATTGGCGGCGGCGTAGAGCCCGGCGATCCCGCCCAGAAACTTGAAATCGACCTGTTTCATTCCCGGATCCCATCCCTGACGGCGATCCCGGAACTCATTCAACCGATCCGTAAGCTTATTCAGCGTCGCGTAGGTATGATCCGTAACGTAGATGCGCACGATGCTGTCATCGTACTGGTCATTGACCCAGAGCTCTGACTCGCCGGGCGCCGTGTTCTGAGAGAACAAATAAAAGAGACTGCCGGCGTCGAGGATGCCGCCCGGGATGGACGCATATTCGGGCTCTGAGTAATGAAACATTCGGTTAAACGGCAGCATCAGGTTGTCAGCGACTGAGACCACCTGGGTTACGTTGCGATCGAGCATCAGAAACTGGCTGAGATCGCGCTGCATCCGCAGGATGTCAGGGTCGAGTACCGAGGGATATTGACCCTGGATGAGCTTGGGCTCCTTCGCTGAGGTGATCGCCCAGCCTTCGTCGAGGGGAAATACCTCGCCGACGTGGCGCATGTCCTGATTGACCTTGGCGCTTTGCCGGTAAAGCGGCGTGCCCGGCGTCGTATAGCCGACCTTCGCCCGCAATCCGGAACCGATTCCCCACAGGATGAAGATAAACACCAGGCCGATTGCGATTGGACGCGCAGCACCTGGGGTAGTCGGAAACGCCACCAGCTTGTCGATCACCCGCTTGAGCCAAAGGATGATCGGGTTGCGGCTTTCGCCATGCCGCTTGATTTGCGGCGTCGGCAGATAGCTCATCAGGATGGGCTGGAAGATGAACACCATCGTGAGACTGCCGGCAAGCCACACCGAGCCCGCTAGCGCGATGTGTTGAAGTACGGGAATGCCGCCGAACGAAATGAAGATGATACCTGCGATGTCGGCCAGAATGGAAAGCAACCCGGGTGGTAGCATGTCGCTGGTAGTCGCCGCGATCGCCTCGAATTTGCGATGCCCCACGCGATCCAGTTCGTTGTAGTAGCGGCCCTGCCATTGGATTCCGTGGCTCATGTCGCGCGCGGTCAGAATGAACGGGATGACCAGCATCACCGGGTCGAACGTGTAATCCATGATCCCGACGAAACCCAGGCCCCACAGCGCCGAAAGCGAACCCGTGATGATCGGCGTCCACCAGGTGCTGCGCTCGCGCAGCGATATCCAAAGAATGAAAATCATCACCGTGACGGAGATGATGAAAATCGTCACGATAGTAGGGAAATAGTAATAGCCGTAACCGCGGATGATAGGCTCGCCGACCACATACACGTTCGTGTCGGCATCGCTGTATTGCCTGACCAAGTCCTGCGCGCGATTAAAGAGTTTCCGATAATCGAGTTCGCCTTCGTAGAAGGACGCCGTCACCAGCGCGCTGCGCGTATCCGGACTCACCAGGTTGCGCAGGTCGCGACGATGCACGAACACTTCGCGTTTCAGATCGTCGATTCCCGCCTGGGTCTTGGGGACGCTCGGATACATGTAGGGCTGGGACTTGAGGAAGCCGGGCAGCGCGACCGCATAGGTAACGCGATATGAAGCGAGCGAGCGAATCGACTGATGGTTCACCGCCGGCATCTTATCCAGCACAAACGTCAGATCCTGGATCTTCTTGAGTGTCGGATAGGTGAAGATATCGCCGTGCCTGGCCTCGATCATGAAGGTCAGGGTCTGGGCGCCGCCGTAGCGCTCGTACTTGTGGTAGAGGAGGACGTTCGGGTGAGTGCGCGGAAAAAAATCAACAAACCGCGTGGCTATAGTGATATGCGCTGCCGCGTACGCCATGTAGGCCGAAATCGCAAGCAGGACGATGCCGATTGGCGCGCGATACCTGAGAATCTTTTCGCCGATCACTTGCTCTCCACCGCGTGCCAAGTCTTGCCGCCGTCCTCCGAGCGCAACAAGGTCCCGTCGGTTCCGACCGTGACGCCGACTTCGCCCGCAAACGCGACCTCTGTCAGACTTGAAAACGTGGGCCTCGAAACGACCGGCGTGACTGCTCCTGTCGTCGACATCCGAATCAATACACCTTCATCGCCGGCGACCCACAGCGTGTCGCCTGAGGGTCCGGGCACCAGCGACGCATAGAGCGCAAGGTCCGTCGATGATGTAACCGGTTTCCAGCTCGCACCGCCGTCGGCGGTCCCAACGATCACGCCGCCCTGACCCGCGGCCCATCCGTGCTGTGCATCCTTGAAGATGACCGTCATATACGCCGGCAGTCGAAACTTCGAGCGATCGCCGCCTGCCTGAAGCTGCCACGTTTTGCCGCCATCGGCGGTGTGCGCGATGGTCGCGAATTCACCAACCGCCCATCCGTTGCGCGGGTCAGTAAACGCCACATCAAAAAACGTGATGCCGTTCTTGAAGGTCTGACTATGCCAGTTCTGGCCGCCGTCTTCGGTCCACATCAGGAGACCGTTCGATCCCGCCGCCGCCGCGTGTTGCGCGTCAACCGGTACGACCCTGAAGATCAGTTCCTGCGTGCCGGTCTTCTGCTCGGCCCAAGTCTCACCGCCATCGTCGGTCTTGAGGATGATTCCATGCTCACCGCCGATGTAGCCGGTTTTTCCATCGCCCGCGAAGCGAATCGAAAACAGATCGTACCAGGAGAGATCGCCGCGTTTGGCCAGCCGCTGTCGGCTCCAGTTTTTGCCGCTGTCACTCGACGTCAGAAGCACACCCTCCGCGCCGACCGACAGCCATTTGCCCGAAGGGAGAACGGTCACGCTGTAGAGACTGTCCCAGGGGCGCACAAAACCCCATCCGGCTTCATCGCGATCCTCTCCGGTTGTTGCCGCGTGCCCGATCGAAAGGATCGCTGCGCCGGCGATGACGATCGCAAACGCGAGCATCGCAGCGGCGACTGATCGTGACGACAGGCGCGTTGCCGCGTCGCCGGACCATAACCGGGCAGGAAATCTCAGAATCTTTCGACGCACCGACACTCCATCCAAAGACATCCCGTTACTGCATGATCTTCGAAAGCCCTTCGGGAAGAGCCCAACGGGTCGCGTCTGTGTAGCCTTGCGCCTGGCAATCGTTGTTGATGCAGCCGTGAAGACCGATGAATACGGTCACGTGCTTGTCCTGGAAATTGACGCAGTAGGCCGTGTTCTGCCCCGAGATGCTGATGACCTGGTCGCCCGGCTTCCCGCCCGGCATGGGATAGGGTCGCAGCAGGGTCGCATTCCATTTGTAGAGATTGCCCGCTGCGTCATAGAGATCGAACTGGTCGGGGAAGAAGTTCTCCTTATCGACGTACAGCAGCCGGTTGCCGTAGCAGTACCCGGGCGAATTCTGCGGCAATCGCTTTAGCGACAATACATAAACGTCGCGCAGTTCCCAGGCTCCGGAACCGGGATTCGGGAACGGCACGATGCCCTTCGAACCCATGTAGTAGTAGCGGGAATCGACGTTCGATGCGGTCCCGCAGGTGTCGAAGCTGTGCGTGTCGCCATGCACCAGCGTGATGAGCTTCTTCTCGCCCACGTACTTGATATCGAAGAGTTGGGGGAGCCCGGGAGGTCCTTCGAAGTTGTCGTCGAAGGTCAGGTCGGTGCCGAACAGCGGCGCGCATCGCGCCGATTGCGACAGGCGCAAGCTGCGGCGCAGCGTCGGCACGAATTCATACAATTCAGGCTCGGCGCGCGGATCCTGCAGCAGCAGATTCAGCGTGGTGGTGTACTTACCCGCTTCCGGGGCGACTTGCTCAGCATAGGCGACATAATAGTACGGACCCGCATTCGGATCGTTCTCCGGAAATCCCGGATCGGTCAGATGCGAGAGCTGCGAAAAGGCGATGATTTCGTCGGCCGTCCGCGTCATATTGCCGAACTGATCGAGCACGTAGGAACAGTTGGGCGCCTCTTCGACGCGCGGATGAAATCGATACCACAGGTCCCAGAAAATCCGCTGGCCGATTTGGGACGGGTCGCCCTTCAGCGGATCGGGAAACGGCAGTCCAGTCTTGTACGGCTCAGCCACAAATCCGCCGCCGACAGCCACAATCTTGGTCACATTCTGGTTCGCTTCGGTCGCCGACTTGAAGAACGAGGGCAATGGAATCGGCACCGTCGGCCCGATATCGATCTCTATATTGTCCGGGAACTTCCAGAAGTGATCGCCCTTGAAGACGGCCTTCATCCCCTCGCTCATGAACTGCTGATACTGCTCCCAGTTCTTCTGGGTAATTTTGGTGCCGGGCGGAATCGTTGCAGCCTCCTCGCCTGCCGCACTGGCGAGTCCGCCGCTTAACGCCACTGCTCCAACCAGCAACAGCGCTCCGATCATCCGTCTCAATGGAATGCGCATGGGAAGTTCCTCCGCGAGCATTCGATAACCCTCATGCGAAAAAAAATTACGATGCCTTAACCCGGCGAGCGCTAGCATCAGGCCCGCACGGTTGTCAAATTTCCGCACTGCCCCCGGGTGTCAGCCCGTTTTTTGAATCAACAACCCGTAACCGCCACGAAACGTGCGACATATCTACCGAACGGTCGGAAAAAAATCCAGTGCGGCGAAACTCCTCAACGCTGCCGCTTCGATAGCGGATTGATTCCCGCCTGGATTTGTATGCATCGGATGACTTTGCTATGCGGATGACTGTATCGGCTCCCGATAAGCTTGGCATGCCGAACGCGGCAATTTTCGCACGCCGTCGATAAAGTTTGAGGAGACCAACGATGCAGACGCCCCCGCCCAAGGTGACGATCGAGGCCGAGCCCTTCATCCCGTATGTCGAGGAATCGGCCTACCCCGAAAATCTGAAGCCGGTGCTCGAGCCGTACAAGCGCCGGATGGGCTTCATACCGAACGCGCTCAAGCTCTACATGCATCGCCCCGAGATCGCCGAAACCCTGTGGACGCTCAACAGCCGCATCATGCGCGACCCCTCATCGACGATCGATCAGCAACTCAAGCGCAAGCTCGCTGCGGTCGCCTGCGCGATCAACGGATGCGCCTATTGCACCGCGCATTCGTGCGCGATGCTCAAGCGGCCGCGAGGCATGGAAGGCGAAGAGGGATGGGGGCTGAGCGAAGAGGAACTGCAGTCCCTGATTGCTGGGACTTACGTGCCGAAGAACGAGTTCGAGCGCATCTGCTTCGATTATGTGCGCGCCGCCTCCGCCGATCCGACGAGCGTGCCGGAGGAAATTCTGGAACGCCTTAAGCGCCATCTGACGCCGCCGCAAGTGATCGAACTCGCGTGCGTGGTCGGCTTCTGGAAGTTTTACAACACCGTGCACGACAGCCTGCATATCCCGATCGAGTCGTTCCTGCTGCGCGACACCGGCTACGTCGATCTCGCCCCGGTCCACGCCAGCAAGTAGTCGCCCATCCGGGTCTCGATGACCCGCGAGGCTGGTCACGATGCCGGCGCTCGGCGTGCTAGAGGGTACTGTATCGGAAGCGGCGTTCGATCATTTTCACGCAAAAAATCTATGAGGGGCGCTCAATGGGTAATGAGGGAGATAAGGATCGCCCAGGCGGCGAGAATCAAGAAGAAGCCATCAAAGTAGCAACAGGCCAACAGTCCGACACCTTCGTTTCCAAAAGTGAATCGAATCGCCCACCACCACACAATCATCCCCGCCGCAAGCAGCACTATCAGTGCTGGTATCTTCTCAGTCAGTACTTGATTGTAGCGGTGGCCGTAGTGGGTACCATCGTCGCTATCTGTTCGCTCAAGAGCCTGAATCGCAGCGTGAAGGCCGCTAATCGACAAGCTGCGGCTGCTGCCTATCAAGCCCAAATTACGCAGCAGGAATACGAAGCTTCGGAACGCCCTTGGGTTGGGCTCACCGGCACAGAGGTGCTGGCCGCTCCAACCGATACGTCGTTGAAAGTTCGGATTAGCTACGCCAACGCGGGGCATTCGCCAGCGAACCAAGTCTGGTTTAGGGGGTTGGCAATCACCCCATTTGACTCCTCGAGCCGACAAAGAGTTGAACAATGGTGTAGGGAAAAGCCTACCGACGCGGGAGTTGGAGCTTTGTTGCTACCGGGACAGTCTCACCAGGCGGACCTCTACACAGAGCCCCTCAAAGCAGGAACCGTTGAATACATTCGCGAACAACTCGGGCTTAAGCTCAAACCGACAACACCGGTCGATCTGCATCCAGAAGGCATCATCATGTTGGGATGCATTGACTACATGTGGCGAGATTCTTGTTATCGGACTCGGTTTTGCCAACAGTACAATGCCGTTCCAAGCAGAGAGAGACCGTTCGGGTTCTTTGGCTACTGCAATTTCGACAACGACACAACACAAAACCCACACTGCAGGCGTCACAGGTAACGCAACGCAACGACGCCGCGCTGAGACACCCGACTTGACGAGTCGTCGCCATCCGACGGCGACGAAGAATCCGACGAATTTTGCCGACCTTCACGTTGCCTTTTATTTCGACGCAACCCTTCGGTGAGTATCAGGTTCCCGATAATCCCCCTTGCGTTGTAGCGAATAAAAAGCGAAACTGCTCCGTATGCTCGACCCGGCGGAGCTTTTCGAGGAGCCTGAAGCTGCTGAAGAACAGCGGCGCGGCGTCACCTTCGTCGAGATGCCGGTGAAATCGATTCTCAATCGATGCGCCAGCCCGGCGATGCCGTTCCGCTGGACGATCAATCCGTACCGCGGATGCGAATTCGGATGCGTCTACTGCTACGCGCGCTACACCCATGATTTTCTCGAACTGCGCGACCCGGACGACTTCGAGCGGCGCATCTTCGTCAAGCGCAAGGCGGCCGAGGTCCTGGCGCGCACGCTCGCGCGCACGCCGATCGGCTCGGATGCGGTCGCGATCGGCACCGCGACCGATCCCTATCAACCCGCCGAGCGGACCTTCCAGATGACGCGGTCGATGCTCCAAGTGTTTGCCGGCGTCGGCGGGCTTGAGCTTTCGATCACCACCAAGTCGGCGTTGATCGTGCGCGACCTCGATCTTCTGCAACGCATCAACCGTCGCTCGCGGCTTTCGATCAATTTCTCGCTCATCACGCTCGATCGGCGGCTCCAGCGGCTCCTCGAGCCGCGCGCGCCGCGGCCGGGATTGCGTCTCCGCGCCCTGATGCATCTTCGCCAGGCGGGCATCCGATGCAACGTGCTGGTGATGCCGGTGATTCCGGGCATCACCGATGCGGAGTCATCGCTCGAGGCGGTGGTGCGGGCAGCGCGGCTGGCCGGCGCCAACGGCGTGTGGTGGCGCAGTTTGTTTCTGAAGCCCGCCGCAGCGCGCAAGTTTATCCCGTTCGTCGCGGCGCATTTCCCGCATCTGCGCGCCCGCATCGAATCATTCTACGGGCGCTCGGCTTACGCGCCGAAGAGCTACGATGAACGCATCGGGCCGATCTTCGATCGTATCCGGCAAAAACACGGCTTTCCGATCGATCGCGAGCGCGATCGCCGCGATGCGACTCCACCGGCATCGCGTGGGCTCGCGAGCCAACTCCACCTTGTCAGTTAGTCAATTTTTGGCATGCGGTGATCCTGAGCGAAGGGATCTCGCGCGGCGCAAACACCGGCGTGTCTTTTGTCACAGCACGATACTTAAGAACCACTAATATTGTCGCCTGTTTTATTTTACATATTACTAATAGATCTCAATATTATTAGAATAAAAACTTCCACTCACACGTTCCTGCAAAAAGCTTTTAAACAAAAATATGTTGTTATAGATTGATCTAAAGATTAAATAGCGCTATAGGTAATGACGTAAAGGAGATTGTCTTGACTTGAATTGTATTAACCTAACAGGAGGGATGATCCTATGATTCGGCGCATAGATGTCGTAATGCAAGGCAAGAGTAGTGATTACTTAACGTATTCTCTCAAATGGAAATGGGTATTCGCAGTCTGTCTGTTTGTTGCCGGTTCAATAACCTTTAGCAACGCGTTCGCGCAGGACTTGCCCGATACGTGGCAGGAGCTTGCACCCTCTCCGATCGCCTTTAATGGGAGCGCCTCTGCCGTGGTGAACGGTATCCTTTACGTTGCCGGGGGAGGGGTAGCGAACAATTGCACGCCGATCAGCACGGTAAGAGCCTACAATCCCGCTACCGACTCCTGGACAGATGTAGCGCCGATGCCCACTGCACGCTGGAACGGTGCCGGCGCCGAATTGAACGGGCTCTTTTATGTAATCGGCGGCCAAACTGGATGCGGAGGCGCTGTAACTACGGTCGAGGCTTACGACCCCAGCACCAACACTTGGACGGAAAAAGCGCCGCTACCGTCGCTGGTTGATAGCGAAGGAGCGGCGACATTGGATGGAGTGCTCTATGTTGTTGGGGGAGAGAATGGCTCGCCCGGCGTATATTTGAATTCGATTGAAGCCTACGACCCAACCACCAACACCTGGTCCGCCAAGACCTCCATGCCAACGGGGCGGAGTAATTTGGTCGTCGTCGCGGCCCACGGTAAGCTTTTTGCCATCGGAGGAGGAAATGCCTCCGGAGCCCTCTCCGTGAACGAAGTCTATGATCCTGAGGAAGACAGCTGGTCAACCGGCGCTTCAATGCCCACAGCTCGTATTCAGGCCGGCGGCGTCAAACTTGACGGCAATATCTACGTCTTAGGGGGAAACGTCAGTGGCAATGCGACCTCGGTGAACGAGATGTACGAACCTGAAGAAGATGAGTGGAGCACCGACACATCGATGCCGACGAGTCGCTTTTCGTTCGCGGTGGGCGCCGCTCACGGCCTTCTCTTCGCAGTCGGCGGAACGAACAACTCGACCCCTTACCTGGACGTTAACGAAGCATTCAAGCCGCATTGATGCCCGCAGCGACCGGCAACTCTGATCCGGTAGTCCGCGCCGCGAAGTGGAAAATCGCGGCTGATAACGACCCGCTCCGACTCTCCCACAATCTGGGGGAGAGTCGGACAATTTTCCGTCATCTCGACCGGAGCCGAAGGAACGCTTGGAGCCAGGCACAGTGGAGAAATCGCCGCGCGGCGATGGATCAAAACCCAAGATCAGGGAAACCGCGTCGCGCCTATCCCGCGATTACGCTCGGGATAACGACGAGGCGGCCAGAGCGGACATCCCGGTTGGCGGCGCGCTCCGCGCAGCGGCTATTAGCGATTTGGAACCCTTGTCAGCGGATGGTGCGAGGGGCGGGACTTGAACCCGCACGGTATTTCTACCACGAGCCCCTCAAACTCGCGTGTCTGCCATTCCACCACCCTCGCATCGCGAAACAGACTTAATGTCCCGGCGCGTGATTCGGCGCCGAAGCCGGATTCTTGACCGGCGGAACCGGCTTGACCGGCGCGGGCGCTGAGGGAAACGCCCGGCCGTTGAAGATGCTGCCGGTCGCGCGCCGGGTCGAGTTATAGGCCAGGAACAGGGAAGTCGAAAAGAACACCGCCGCCAGCGCATAGGTGGTCTTGGTCAGCATGTTGCCCGCGCCGCTGGCGCCGAACACGGTCTGGCTGGAGCCGCCGAAGACCGCGCCAATATCGGCGCCTTTGCCCTGCTGCAACAGCACGACCACCACCAGTGCGATGCAGACCAGCACGTGAAGCACGATTATCGCGGTGACCATCTCTTTCCTTCGATCCTGGCTGCGCTTCGATCGCTAGGCGATGCCCGTCCTTGCGATCCGCGCGAACGACTCAGCCTTCAAGCTTGCTCCGCCGACCAGAACCCCGTCAATATCCGGATGCCCGACGAGCGAGTCAACATTGTCCGCAGTGACGCTGCCGCCATAAAGGATTCGCACTTGGTCAGCGACAGCGCCGGAACGATCGCGAAGCGCTTCGCGAATCGCGCCATGGACGATGCCCGCCTCGCCCGGCGTGGCGTTGCGGCCGGTGCCGATCGCCCAGACCGGCTCGTACGCGATCGCAACCCGCGCAAGCTCGCCCTCGGGCACCTGGTCCAATCCGCGCTGGAGCTGACGCAGCACCACGGTCGACGTTTCGCCGCGGTCGTGCTCGCTGCCGGTCTCGCCGACGCAGAGAATCGGCGTCATCCCGTGGCGCAGCGCGGTCAGAACCTTCCGATTGATGAACTCGTCGCGCTCGCCGAAGATGTGCCGCCGCTCGGAGTGACCGAGGATCACGTAAACCACGCCGAACTCTTTGAGCATCGGCGCGGAGACCTCGCCGGTAAAGGCCCCGCGATCCTCGAAGTGCATGTTCTGCGCGCCGAGCCCGATCGAGGAGCCGTAGAGTTCGCGCGCGACCGCAGGGATGTTAACCGCGGGCGGCGCCACCATCACGTCCCGATCGCGTCCCAGCCGGGCGGCGTCGCGGTCGAGATCCTTGCGCAGCGCGCCCGCGAGCGCCTGCGACTCGGCGGCCGTCAGGTTCATCTTCCAGTTCCCGGCGATCAGCAATCGGCGCATCGATGAATCCGTCAATGGTTCTGAGCCCGAATCAGCGCTCGAGCGCTTTGACGCCGGGCAACACCAGCCCTTCGAGATATTCGAGCGTTGCGCCGCCGCCGGTCGAGATATGAGTAAAGCGACCTGCCCACGGCGCGTGAGCGATCGCCGCGGCCGTGTCGCCGCCGCCGATGAGGCTTTTGAGGCCCTCGTGATTGGCGATTGCCTCGCCGACCTGCAAAGTGCCCCGCGCGAACTGCGGCAACTCGAAATAGCCGAGCGGTCCGTTCCAGATGACAGTGCGCGCGCCCGCCAGCCGGTTGCGGAACTCTTCGACCGTGCGCGGTCCGATGTCCAGCGCCATCAGCTCGGTCGGAATCTGCACCACCGTCTCGGCCTTCGCGCCCGCTTCGGGAGCCGCCGCGACCACGTGATCGATGGGCAGGACGAAATCGACCTGGCGATTCGCCGCCTCGCTCATGAGCTGTAAGGCGAGTTCGCGCTTGTCGTCCTCGACGCGCGAGCGTCCGACCGCGATGCCGCGCGCTTTCAGAAACGTATAGGCCATCGCGCCGCCGATCAGGATCGTGTTGACCTTGGTCAGGAGGTTACGAATCACGCCGATCTTGTCGGAAACCTTGGCGCCGCCGAGAATCGCGATCAGCGGCCGTTCGGGATTTTCGGTGAAGGCCCGCAAGGCCTCGAGCTCGCGCATCATCAGAAAGCCCGCCGCCCGTTCCGGCAGAAACGCGACCACGCCGGCGGTCGAAGCGTGCGCGCGATGCGCGGTCCCGAACGCGTCGTTCACATACGCACTTTTGCCGCGCGCGAGCTCGTGCGCGAAATCCTCAGCGTTGGCTTCTTCCTCCGGGTGGAAGCGCAGATTTTCGAGCAGCAGCGCCTCGCCCATCGGCAGCGTCTCGGCCATCCTGCAGGTCACTTCGCCGATGCAATCGGGAGCGAGCGCAACTTTGCGGCCGAGCACTTTGGTCAGATAGGCGGCGACCGGCTTAAGGCTCAGCTCGGGTGTCCGTTCCTTGGGGCGGCCGAGATGCGAGCACAGGATCGCCGCGCCGCCGTGGCCCGTGATCCAGCGGATGGTTTCGAGGCTGGCGTCGATCCGGGTCGGATCGGTGATTTCGCCCTGAAGGATCGGGACATTGAAGTCGCATCGCACCAGCACGCGCTTGCCTGCGACCGGAAGTTGCGAGACCGGAATGATCATGGCTGTGAAACGCTATGCAGCATCGGATTCGCTTAGATTCGCGATGCGACGAACGCGGTCACGTCGGCCAGCCGGCATGAGTAACCCCATTCGTTGTCGTACCACGAGAAAACCTTGACCAGCGTGCCGTCGATCACCTTGGTCAGCGGCGCATCGAAAATCGACGAATGCGGATTTTCGTTGAAGTCGACCGACACCAGCGGCAAGGCGCTGTAGGCGAGGATGCCTTTCAGCGGCCCCTCGGCCGCCGCCTTCATCGCGTCGTTCACGCCCTTCACGTCGGTGCTGCGCGACAGCGTCGCGGTCAGATCGACGACCGAGACGTTGGCGGTCGGCACGCGAATCGCGATGCCGTCGAGCTTGCCCTTCAGCGCCGGCAGCACGAGTCCGATCGCGCGGGCCGCGCCGGTCGACGTCGGTACCATCGAGACGGCCGACGCGCGCGCGCGGCGAAGATCGCGATGGGGTCCGTCGACCAAGTTCTGATCGCCGGTGTAGGAATGCACGGTTGTCATCAGGCCGTGCACGATGCCGAAGCTCTCGTGCAACACCTTCGCGATCGGGGCGAGGCAGTTGGTGGTGCACGAAGCGTTCGAGATCACCTGATGCCGGGCGGGATCGTACGCCTCCTGGTTGACGCCCATGCACAGCGTGACGTCGGCGTTTTCGCCCGGAGCGCTGATTATGACTTTGCGCGCGCCGGCCGCGAGATGAGCCGCGGCCTTGTCGCGCGCGGTGAACAGTCCGGTCGACTCGACCACGATCTGCACGCCCATCTTCGACCATGGCAGTTTAGCCGGATCGCGTTCCGCGAGCACCGTGAACGCGCGGCCATCGACCATGATCTGATTGCCCTCGGCTTGGATTTGTTGTTTGAGCGTGCCATGGACAGAGTCATACTTCAGCAGATGGGCGAGCGTAGCGGCGTCCGTGATGTCATTGACAGCAACAACTTCGAGCTCTTTGTTATTCAGCGCAGCGCGCAGAAACATCCGGCCAATCCGGCCGAACCCGTTTATAGCGATCCTGGCCGCCATTGGTCCGTTCCTCCCTGTAAGCTGGAAAACTTCGGTAAAGCTTCACGCAAAATTCGAGCCGTCAAGCGGATGCTTTCAAAGCTAGCACAATACAACACGGATGTTAGGCTTCGACGCCTTCTCGCGCGAGACCCTGAGTCGACGCAGTTGCAACGATGGGTCAAACAGAGACAGAAGACGCGATTTCGCGATCTCAGCCCGCGCGGGCGGCCTCTTCCTTGAGCAGCCGGTCCATCAGCCGGCGCATCCTGATCACGCCTTCATCGGTGGGTATCGGGCGCATCTGCCCCGCGGGATCGCGATCGAGCGCCTGTTGTTGCAGCTCCATCGCCCAGATGTCCTCGGCATTGACGTTCCTGATCATCTCAAGGCCGTGGGGGATCAGATCGGCGGGCCATTCGTGCGCCACCAGCTTGAAAAAATGCGTCGAGCGCTCGGTCTCGGGCGTGATGCATTGATAGTTGGTGAAGCTGAACTTGCCGCGGCCTTGCGGCAGCGGGCTGTCGATCCCGCCGGTGCCGGCCTCGGCAAAGCCGATCGGATTGATCAGGAACGACGGCGGCACGAAGGTCGAGAGAATCCAGCCGTCGGCGCGGTCGCCTAGGTTGCCGAGGCGGCGCCAGGTCGGCGGGGTGGGAACATCGGTCCAAGTCCAGTTGGCGATCACGCTGTCGCCGCGCTGGCCGACATCGAGCCTGCCGTTCTCCATCAGGGTGTTGCCGATGCTCGATGAATTCTTGCGCGCGGAGTTGTGCAGGAAAGCGACGTGGAGCAGATCGCAGAGATTGTCGCTGATGAACATGTAATTCGCGTTGGCATGCAGATAGACGCGGCTGCCGTTTTTGCCCGCCGGGGTCCATCAGCTTGCAATCGAGAATTTTCGCGGGATCGGCGAGTTGCGGGTCGCCCATCCAGATCCAGATCGCGCCGTAGCGCTCGACCGTCGGGAAGCGGCGCACGGCAAGGCCGGGCTGCGGCGTGTCGCGCCCCGGCACGCGCACGCAGGCGCCCGCGCTGTCGAAGGCGACGCCGTGATAGCAGCAGACCAGCATCTCGCCATCGACCCATCCCTTGGAGAGCGGCATCCAGCGATGAGAGCATCGATCTTCGAGTGCGGCGACGGCGCCGCTTTTGGTTCGGAACAGTGCTACGGGTTCGTTCAGGATGGTGCGGCCGAGGGGTTCCTCGCGGACTTCATCGCTGAACGCCGCCACGTACCAGTAGTTGCGCAGAAACATGATTTAGTCTCCCGACTCGAAACCGAGTTGTCGCGCAGGCCACCCCGGCCGAATTATCCAGACTTATAGACGAGCCTTCGCGTCGGCGGCAAATCCCGACGAACCACGCCTGTTTCAGATCGCGGGCGAATCCGTATAATTTATCACCTTGGAGCTAAGCGGGGTTTATGTTTCACGAGCTTGGCGGCGGGGTGGGGGTGGCGGACCTGATCTTCGGCACCGGTCCGTTCGTTCAAGGCATCCTGGCGCTGCTGTTCTTCTTCTCGGTCGTAAGCTGGGGCATCATTCTCTACAAGTTCAGCCAGATCTCCGCCGCACGCCGCGAATCCGAACGCTTCATCTCGATCTTCTGGGAATCGAAGAACCTCGCTGCGATTCATACCGCGAGCGTCGGGCTTAAGAAGAGCCCGGTCGCGCAGGTGTTTCGCGCCGGCTACCAGGAACTGCTCCAGCTCACGCGCGCCAAGCGCCAGGCGGTCGGCGCCGAAAGCGGCTTTTCGACCGATCTCGGCGGGGTCGAGAACGTCAGCCGCGCGATGAAGCGTCAGCAGAACGTGGAGCTGACGAAGCTCGAAGCCGGGTTGCCGTTCCTTGCGACGACTGCATCGACCTGCCCGTTCATCGGATTGCTCGGCACCGTCTGGGGTATCATGACGGCCTTCATGGGCCTCTCGGCGGCGCATACGTCGAGCATCCAGGCGGTGGCGCCCGGAATCGCCGAGGCATTGATCACAACGCTCGGCGGGCTCATCGCAGCGATCCCGGCGCAGGCGTTTTACAACCATCTCAATGCCAAGGTTCGCGAGCTCGATGTTGAAATGGGCAACTTCGTCGCTGAATTTCTCAACATCGCGGAGCGTCACTTCCTCTCGTAAGTAAATGGCGTTCGAACCCGGACAGCGCGGTCAGCTCGTATCGCAGATCAACGTCACGCCGCTGGTCGACGTGATGCTGGTGCTGCTGCTGATCTTCATGGTCACCGCGCCGATCATCCAGCAGGGTGTTCAAGTCGCGCTGCCTAGGGTCAAAGCCGAAGGGCTGCCGGGCAAGGAAGAGCAATTCGTCGTCTCGGTGACTCACGACAAGGGCGTCTTTTTGAACGATACGCGGATGACGCGCGATGAGCTGACGACGAAGCTCCGCGCGATCGCGAAGGAGCGCCCCGACCGCGAGGTCTTCATCCGCGCCGATCAGAGCGTCGCATACGGTGAGGTGGTGTCGACGATGGCGGCGATCAAGGCGGCCGGGATCGACAAGGTGGGATTGGTGACCGAGATGCCGTCGGCGGAAGACGGGGGCTCCGCCGCGGCCGAGCGCGCCAGTGGCACGTCCGGACCTTAGTGGCGGCCGGCAGCGGCTGGGCTATTTCGCAGCGATCTTCGCCTCGGCGATAATTCACGCCGGGCTGATTCTGTTGTTCCTATTCGTGTTGCCCGATTTCCTGCGGCTGAAGCATGCCCCGCCGCCGGTTTACACCGTCCAGGTGCTCGATAACCTGCCGGCGGGCGATCTCGGGACGCATCCGTTGCCTCCGCTATCGCACCGCAGGCTCGCGATGCGCGAGGAGACCAGGAAAGAACCGCCGCGGACAGAATCGAAAATAATCCCGCCGAAGGAGCCCGATACCAACGCGATCGCTCTCAAAGAACGGCGCAAACCAACCCCGACACCCACTCCGCCACCGCCCGAGCCGACCTCGACACCTCGCCCACGGCATACCGCAACGCCGCATCCGCGGCATACGCCGCGCCCCGCGTCCAAGCCGACGCCCACCCCGCGGCCGCGGCATCGAGCGCGTCCGACGCCTGCCCCGACGCCCATGGTTCGGCGTCATCCGCACACAGCACCATCGCCCAGGGTGATGGTCGCGGAGGCCGAGCCAACCCCCGATTTGCGTGCGGCGCTTGAAAAGGTGCATGAGGAACTCGAAAAGAGCAGCAAGAAAATCCCGCCGGCGCGTTCTAATTCCGAAAGCAACGCTGGTCCGGTGGTTGCTAGCCGCTCAATCGCCGGCACGGGCTATGGCGTCGGCCCGGGAACTGGCAGCAATGGGATTCAACAGGACCCGGAATTTCTGCTCTACTACGAGACCATCAGGAAACGGATCAAGGACGCATGGAGCTTCCCCGGCGCGAACAACGATCTCAGCACCGAAGTGCTCTTTGCGATCGGTCCCAATGGTGAGTTGAACGGAGTCAAGGTACTCGAAAGCTCACGCGACGCCGCCTTCGACGACTCGGTGGTACGCGCGATCCGGCGGGCAGCCCCGTTCCCGCCACCTCCCGAGAAGTATCGCTCGCAATTCGAGCAGGGGGTGGAGGCGGAGTTCAAACCCGGCGAGCTGCAGTCGTAGCTTCCCGGAACGCGAAGTGGATGAGGTGTGCGGCGGCGGCTCGATTTCCAGCACAGGTGCTCAGCAGACATGAAACGGCTTATCCCTCTTCTGGTTCTGATCCTAATCGCATACGTATGCGCGCCAGCGTCGGCCCAGCCGCTCCGGATGACGATCGAGGGTCCGAGCCAGGTCGCGAACATCGCTATTTCGCAGCTCAAGAACCTAGGCGGCGACGATGAAGGCCGCATCTCGGGCCGCTTCGTCAGCACGCTCATGCGCAATCTCAAGCTTTCGGGCGATTTCAAAATTCTCGATCCCGACTCTTACATCGAGAAGCCGCAAAGTTCCGGTTACGATGTCGGCCAGATCAATTTCGCCGACTGGAGCTCGATCAACGCGCTGTTCCTGGTGAAGGGCTCCGTTAAGGCCCAGGGTTCGCAGGTAGAGCTGACGGCGATGCTGTTCGATGTCAGCACGCAGCAGCGCATGATGGGCAAGCGGTTCGTCGGCGCGCCGAGCGATGTCCGCGAGATGGCGCGGCGCTTTGCCGACGCCGTGATGAAGGCGGTGACCGGAACACGCGGCCCGTTCGACACCAAGCTTGCCTTCGTCTCGACCGGCAACAGCCGCTACAAGGAAGTTTACGTCTCCTACCTCGACGGCGACGGTCTGTTCCAAATCACCAACAATCCGACCATCAACCTGTTCCCGCATTTCGACAAAACCGTCCGTCATCTGATTTATCTGTCGTACAAAAGCGATGAACCGGCGCTCTACCTGGTCGATCTCGAGGCCAAGCGCGAGGTGAAGATCCAGAGCAACCTGGGCCGGATGGTGGGCGGCGCGCTTACGCCGTCGGGCGATCGGATCGTGGCGGCGATCGAGTCGGGCGGCTACACCAACCTCTATCTGCTCGACAGCGCGGGTAATCGCATCCGGGCGCTCACGCACGACAACGCGATCAACGTCAATCCATCGATCTCATCCGACGGATCGCAACTCGCGTTCTGCTCGGATCGTTCGGGGCGTCCGCAGATCTACGTGATGCCGCTCGACGGCGGCGCGGCTCGCCGGGTCACTTACGAGGGCAGCTACAATTCCGCGCCGTCGTTCTCGCCGGATGCGAGCAAGATTGCCTACGAAAGTCGCGAAGGCGGCCGCTTCGACATCTATGTCATTCCAACCGCGGGCGGCAAGGCGCTGCGGCTCACAACCGACGGCAGCAATACGTCGCCCTCGTGGTCACCCGACGGGCGGTATATAGCGTTCAGCTCTACGCGCAGTGGCCGCGCGCGCATCTATATTATGCAGGCCAACAACCCTACAATTGTTTCGGCGCTTACGGAGGATGACGGCAATGACACATCACCGGCATGGTCGTGGTGGCTTGGGGAATAATTTGGCGCGTCTGCGCCGCGCGGCGATGCTGCTCTCGATAACGGTCGCATTCGCGATCGCTGGATGCTCTTCCAACAAACCGCAGCCCGGCGCCGGCGCTCAGGGCGCGAACGGCAGCCAGCTCGGCGAAGGAAACCTCGGCGGCGGCAACTCGCTTGAAAAATGGAAGCAGGGTGGCGATCTCGGCGCGGGACAGACCGGGCCGCTCTCCGACATCCACTTCGGCTACAACGACTACACGATCACGACCCAGGACGGCGAAGTCTTGAAGAGCAACGCCAAATGGCTGCAGGACCATGCGAATGCCCGCGTCCAGATCGAGGGCCATTGCGATGAGCGCGGTTCCGAGGAATACAACATCGCGCTCGGCGCGCGGCGCGCGCAGGCGGCGAAGGACTATCTTCAGACGCTCGGGATCGCGCCCGATCGTATGTCAACCATCAGCTACGGCAAGGAGCTGCCCCTTTGCACCGACCACAACGAGGAGTGCTGGGCTCAGAATCGACGCGACCACTTCGTGATCCAGGGCTCGCAGGGCTGATGAACGCTCTCGAGGTCAGGCTCATAGCGCGGACGATCGCGCTCGTCGCTGCGCTCGCGCTCGCCGCCGGATGCGGCCCGACGCAGAGCGATCTCCAGCAGCTCAGCAACAACCAGTTTGCTACGCGCGGTCTGATCGCCAGCAATCAGCAGGAGATCGATGCGCTCAAGCAGCAGGTGAGCCAGCTTCAGGATGAGGTCGATGAGCTGCGCCATGGAGGTGGCGGCGGCGGGAGTGGCCGCGGAAACAAGGCGCTCGCGGCGCGCGTCAGCAAGCTCGAAAGCGAGGTGAGCGCGCTCCAGGCCGGTGCTACCGGGATGCCGCCAAGTGCGCCGGGTGCGCCGGCGATGCCGGGCGCAGCAGCGAGTCCCGGCGCCAGCCCGGAGAGCGGCGGTGCGGCGGCGGGCACGCCACCGGCCGTACCCGGCGAGACGCCGCCGCCTGAATTTGCAACCGGTACGCCGCCCGGCACGGAAACGGGCGGTGAAGAGGCGGGCGCGCCCGAAACGCCGCCGTCCGCCGAGGCGGCGGATTGGCGCGCCTCGATCGATCACGAGATCGCATCCGCACAGACCAGCGGCGATCCCGGCGCGGCGCTTTACTTGAAGGGTCTCCAGCAGATGAAGGCCGGCCAGTATCAGGAGGCCGCCGCGCGCTTCGCCACCATGATGCGCCGCTTCCCGAAGTCCCCGCTCTCAGAACCGGCCGAATATTTCTCAGCCAACGCGCTTTACGAAATGAACAAGTACGATCAGGCGATTCTGCAGTTCAACGATCTCGCGATGCGGTTCCCGAAGGGCCGCTTCAGCTGCCCCGCGCTGCTGCGCGAAGGCCAGGCCTTCATGCAGATCAACGACCGCATTGACGCGCGGCTGACGCTCCAGAAGCTCGTCAACGATCATAGCGAATGTCCCGAGTCCTCGGTCGCAACCGCGATGATGAGGAATCTCGCCAGCGACTAGCCCGCCGGCATGGAGATAATTCGCGAGCTCGATAAGTTTGCGCCGCCGCCTTATCCGGTGGTGGCGCTCGGCAATTTCGACGGCGTGCACCTTGGCCATCGCGCGATCCTGGGCGAAGCAATCAAGCGCGCACGCGCCGCCGGCGGCGCCGCATTCGCTCTGACCTTCGATCCGCTGCCGGCCCGCCGCCTGTTCCCCGATCGCGCGCCCGCCGCGCTGGTAACCTTCGATGACAAACTCGAATTGCTGCGCGACACGGGTCTCGACGGCGTAATCGTGATCGATTTCACGCTCGAGTTGAGCCGCGTGACCGCCCGCGATTTCGTCAAGGACTTTCTCGTGCACAGAATCGGCGCGCGCGCCGTGGTCGTCGGTCACAGTGTCAGTTTCGGGCATAAGCGCGCCGGCAACGCGGATGCGATGGTGGCGATGGGCCGCGAGTTCGGATTCGAAACTTTCGTCGTCGGCCCGATCAGGGCCGATGGCCTCGAAGTCAGCTCGACCAAAATCCGCGAGCTGATTACCGCGGGCGATCTCAGGACCGCGGCGCGCTTGCTGGGCCGCGATCATTTCCTTACTGGAACCGTAGTGCGCGGCCGCGAACGCGGCCGCAAGCTCGGCTTTCCGACCGCCAACCTCGCGAGCGAAACCGAATGCATCCCGCCCGACGGCGTCTATGCGACCCGCGTTGTGCTTTCTGACGGCGTGCGACGGGCATCAGTCTCGAACATCGGGATGAACCCGACCTTCAACGAGTCCGCGCGATCGATCGAGGCGCACATTTTCGATTTCGACCGCGATCTCTACGGCGAGCGCCTCCGTCTCGAACTGGTCGAGCGGCTGCGCGGCGAGATCAAGTTCGAATCCGGTGAGGCGCTGGCGAAACAGATCGCCGCCGACCTGAAACGCGCCCGCGAAATCCTGGCTTAGCTCTATGGCTTCACGAACTTCAGCATGAAGCGGTCCTGCTGGCCGCGATGCTTGAAGATGGGCCAGGTGCGATCGTCCCTTGGATTGCGCAGCGCACTCGACGCCGCATCGAGCTTGAATCCCGCCGCTTCGACCTGCTTGATGACGAAGTTCTCATCGATACGATGGAGTGTGCCCGCGTCGCGCGCGCCCGAACCCGCTTGCGCGCTGTTGTCGATGACCCCGTAGACACCGCCTTTCTTCAGGTCGGTAAAAATCGTCTTGTTCATCCGGTCCATGTTAAGTCCGGCGTGGACCAGGTCGTGGTAGTTCATGTTGATGATCGCGGCATCGATCGAATCGGGCCCGACCGGCAACAGGTTCGGAACGTCGGCCGGTTTTTCGATCGCGACGACGTTAGAAAGGTTCTTTACGCGCGCATGCCACGCCGCCAGCATTTTGGCGAATCGCGCCAGGTTGGGATTCTGCGAATAGACCTTTCCTTCCGGCCCGACGACCAGAGACAGCAGCTCGGTCGTGTAGCCGCCCCCGGCCGACAGGTCGACCACCTTCATCCCGGGCTTTATGCCGAAGAAGGCAAGCATCTGGGCTGGCTTGCGGCCCGCGTCGAGCGCCTTGTCCGCAGCCGGCCGCGCAGGCGAGTTCACGGCCGCTATGATGTAGGACGGAATCGACGCTTCGGGAATCGGCGCCGCTTCCTTCATCTCCGCTCCGCCGTCTTGAGCGCGCGTCGGCGTGAGCGTAGCCGCAAGCATCGCAGCAACGATCGCGATCGTAACCGGAATCGCCAGCCGTGGTTTTTTCATTGAAAGTCTCCTCCGGGATGGGTCGGCTCGGGCTGTCGCCTGATTGCCGAAACGAAGATGCTACAATTCCGAGATTCCTACCATGCCACCCGATGCGCCGAATGTCATCGCACGTCTTTGACCCGCGGATCGTCGGACGCGATGCACTGGCCCATCGACAGCGCCCGGACCATGAACTTGCGCTCGCGCGGATCGTGATAGCGCGTCACAAAGGCGTCGCGGCCGGGCGACGGTCCGCCCAGCTCTCCGAGCGCATGGCGGCACAGCATCTCGGTCGAGAACGTCTCGACCGGGTACCATCCGTTGAGCGGCGCGGTCGCGTCCGGAACCATCACGGCGTGCTTGTCGCGATGCGCGTGCCGCGGCGGCAGATGTCCGGGCGGGACCATCAGCATCCAGCCAAGCGTGCCGATCGCAATCGCGTCCCGATATTTCATTTCGATCCACAATGCCAGATTTGGTACGTCCGGTGCGATCCCTGCGATCGGGTCCGCGCCGGGCGATGCTTTTCAATCCGGGAGGCCACGGACTAGACTTACTCGGTATTCGTGCTGAATGTTTCTCGGGCGATGCCCGGGTCGGGAGGTTTACGATGGCCAGCGCAGCGCCCCATAATCCGCCGTTTCGCGCCGAGCAGGTCGGCAGCTTTTTGCGCCCGCCGGAATTGCTGGCGGCGCGCGAGGATCTCAAGGCCGGTAAAATCAAAGCCGCGGACCTGCATGAAATTGAGGACCGCGCGATTCGCGACATCGTCGCGTTTCAGGAGCGGCTCGGCCTGCAATCGATCACCGACGGCGAATTTCGCCGCGAAACCTTCTTCAGCGCGTTCTACATCCAGGGCTTGGGCGGCCTGCAGTATGATTTCGAAACGCCGAGCGACTGGTTCTTCGTCGATCGCAAGGGCCATCGGATTCCGATGCTCAACATCAAGGTCAGCGATCGGCTGCAATGGCGAAGTCCGGTCCACGTCGGCGATTTCAAATTCCTGAGCTCGCTCACCGACCGGATGGTGAAGATCACGCTGCCGTCGCCGACGCATATTCATTGCCGCGCCGGCCGCGCAAACATCAGCACGCAGGTTTATCCCGATCTGGATCGCTTCTGGGATGATATTATCGATGCGTTCCAGAAGGAGCTTAAGGCGCTCGGCGAAGCCGGATGCCGTTACGTGCAGATCGATGAGACGACGCTGCCCTGCCTGACCGACCCGCATGCGCGCGCCCTGATGGCACAGCGGCGCGAGGACTGGCGCAAGCTGTTGCTGGAAACCTATCCGGCGGTCATGAATCGATGCTTTGCGGGACGGCCCGCCGCGATGCATCTCGCGATGCATCTCTGCCGCGGCAACAACCAGGGTCATTGGTCGTCGGAGGGCGGCTACGACATCGTCGCCGACACGCTCTTCAATCGCATCGATGTCGACTCGTACTTCCTCGAATACGACACGCCGCGCGCCGGTAACTTCGAGCCGCTGCGCCTGGTACCGAAGAACAAGACCGTCGTACTGGGTTTGGTTTCGACCAAGTTTCCCGAGCTCGAGACCAAGGATGAAATCAGGCGGCGCATCGATGAGGCCGCGAGGTATTGTCCGCTCGATCAACTCGCGCTGAGCCCGCAATGCGGCTTTGCAAGCGCTTACGCCGGCAATCCGATTCCGGGTGAAATCCAGGAGGCCAAACTCCGCCTCGTGATCGACGTCGCGCGCGAGGTCTGGGGTTCCTGATCGCTTGTCGATTGTTGACAGCGCGAGTGCGAGGCTCGGCGATCATCCGATCCTCAGGGCCTGTCGCCGCGAGCCGGCGCCGTATACTCCCGTCTGGCTCATGCGGCAGGCGGGGCGCTACATGCCGGAGTATCGCGCGATACGCGAGCGCCATGGCTTCCTCGCGCTGTGCACCAATCCCGAGCTCGCCGCCGAGGTAACCGTCACCGCCGTAAAACGGCTCGGCGTCGACGCCGCAATAATCTTCGCCGACATCCTGCTGCCGCTGATTCCGATGAACGTCGGCCTGAGCTACGAGGCTGGCGATGGTCCCGCAATCGCGCGGCCGATCCGCACCGGCGCCGACCTCGATAGTCTTGCGCCGGTCGACGCCGCCGCGTCGCTCGGCTTCGTCAGCGACTCGATTCGGCTCGTCCGCCGCGAGCTGCCCGCCTGCCCGATCATCGGGTTCGCCGGCGCTCCGTTCACGCTCGCGTCGTATCTGATCGAGGGCGGCGCATCGCGCGATTTCCGATACACAAAGTCGCTGATGTATCGCGAGCCCGCGGCCTGGGATCGCTTGATGACGGCGCTGGCGCGCATTACCGCCGACTACCTTGCGATGCAGGCCGCGGCGGGCGCCGATCTAATTCAACTCTTCGATAGCTGGGTGGGCGCGCTCGCGCCGGCCGATTATCGCCGCTTCGTGATGCCGCATACGCGCGCCGCCCTCGCGTCCATCAAGGGCCGCGTCCCGGCGATTCATTTCGGCACCGGCACGGCGGGGTTGATCGAAGCGATGCGCGAGGCGGGCGGCGACATCATCGGGCTCGATTGGCGCGTTGACCTGCGCGACGCCTGGGATCGGCTCGGACCCGAGGTCGGCATCCAGGGCAATCTCGATCCAATGGTCTTGCTCGCGGATCGTGACGAACTCCGGCGCCAGGTCCGCGCGATTCTCGATCGCGCCGGCGGCCGTCCCGGCCACATCTTCAATCTCGGCCACGGCATCCTGCCGCAAACTCCCGTCGACAACGTGATCGCGATGGTCGAGATGGTTCACGAAATGAGCCGGCGGTAAGGAGCAATGCCGCGATCGTTCGACGCCGTGATGCTGATCGGGTTCGGGGGTCCGACCCGGCCTGCGGAAATTCGTCCGTTTCTCGAAAAGGTCCTGCGCGGCCGCGCCGCAGATCCCGGCCGCCTCGAGGAGGTCGCCGCGCATTACGAACGAATCGGCGGACGCTCGCCCTACAACGAACTGACGCTCCGCCAGGCCGCCGCGCTCGAGCGCGAGCTTGCTCGCATCGGGATCGCGCGACCCGTCGCGGTCGGATTGCGCAACTCGCCGCCGCTAATCGTCGATACGTTAGCCGCGCTCAGCGCGCGCGGCGCCCGACGCGTGCTCGGCTTCATCATGTCGCCTTTCCAATGCGAGGCGAGCTGGGATCGCTACCAGCTCAACGTCGCGGAGGCGCGCGCGCAACTTGGTGCATCTGCTCCCGAGGTCGAGTACGTCGCGCCCTGGTCCGATGATCCGCAATTCGTCGAGGCCGCCGCGGCGCGAATCGATGAAGCGGCGCGGTCGCTCACGACCGAGGCGCGCCGCGCCGCGCAATTGATCTTCACCGCGCACAGCATCCCAGTCGCGATGGCCTCGGCGAGCCCGTACGTCGAGCAGTTCACCAACGCTGCGCGGCGCATCGCGGAGGCGCTCGGGATCGAAAACTGGACGCTTGCGTTTCAGAGCCGGAGCGGGGCGCCTCGCGATCCATGGCTCGAACCCGACATCCGCGACGCGCTCCGCGCGAGCCGCGCGCGCGACGCGATCGTGATGCCGCTGGGATTTCTCTGCGATCACGTCGAGGTGCTCTACGATCTCGACATCGAGGCGGCTGCGGTGGCGCGTTCCGCCGACATCCGAATGCTCCGCGCGGCGACCGTCGGCGACCATCCGGCGTTCATCAGGATGATGGCCGCCCGCATCCAGCGCCATCTTGAGGGTGCGATCGGCGGCTGATATCTCAAGCCTCGATGCGGCAGCGTGTGGCAGTGGTCGGGGGTGGAATCAGCGGCCTGGCCGCCGCGTTCCGGCTGCGCGAGCTGGCGGCGGTACGCCAATTGCCGCTCGAAGTAATCGTTTTAGAGGCGGGTTCGCGCGTCGGCGGCGCGCTCCATTCCATCCTGCGCGACGGCTTTGTGATCGAAGCCGGCGCTGATTCGCTTATTTCCGACAAGACCGACGCGCTCGATCTGGCGGGCCGCCTTGGCCTCGAACCCGAAATCGTCGGAACGCTCGAAGCTCATCGGCGCGCCTTCGTCGTCCATCGCGGCAAGCTGGTCGAAATTCCGCGCGGCTTCAGCCTGCTCGCGCCTGCGGCGATCATTCCAATTCTCGACAGCGAGCTGTTCTCGCTTCGCGGCAAACTGCGGATGCTCGCCGAGCCGATGGTCCGCGCGCGCCGCGATGAGAACGACGAGAGCCTCGCCGCGTTCATCCGCCGCCGCTTCGGCGCGGAGACGCTCGATCGGCTGGTGCAGCCGCTGGCCGGCGGAATCTACGTCGGCGATCCCGAGACGCTCAGCATACAGGCCTGCTTCGCGCGATTTCAAAAAATGGAACGCGAGCATGGCAGCCTGATCCGTGCGCTGCGCATGATTCGGAAAAAGCCCGCCGGAGGATCGGGCGGCGTGCGCTGGAACCTGTTCCTGAGCTTTCGCGATGGAATGGCGACGCTGGTCCATGCGCTCGAACGGAGCCTCGGCGAGTCGATCAGCTTCGGCGCAGAGGTCGCCGGCATCACGCGTCGCGATGCGGGTTGGATCGTGACGACGCGCAACGGGCGGGCGTTCGAGACCGATGCGGTCATCTGCGCCGCGCCCGCTTTCGCTGCAGCGAAAATCCTGCGTGAAACCGCGCCGGCGCTGTCGCGGGCGCTCGCCGAAATCGAGTATGCCTCGAGCGCGACGGTCAACCTCGCCTACGATGCCGCGGCGGCCGGAGAGATTCCAGACGGCTTCGGCGTGCTGATTCCCGCGATCGAGCGCCGCCGGTTGATCGCGATCAGCTTTTCGAGTCTCAAGTTTTTGAACCGCGCCCCCTCGGGCAAAATTCTGATGCGCGCATTTCTCGGCGGCGCGCTCAATCCGGAAATCATGCGCCTTGAAGCCTCCGCGATGATCGACGTGGTGCGCGAAGAGCTTCGCGACCTGCTCGGCATCCGCGCCGCGCCGCTTTTCACGCACGTCTGGCGATGGCTCGACTCGATGCCGCAGTACAAGGTTGGCCACCTCGAGCGCGTGGCCGCGATCGAACGTTGGGCGCAGGAGCTGCCGGGCTTCGCACTCGCAGGGGCTGCTTATCGCGGCGTTGGCATCCCGGATTGCGTCCGCAGCGGAAATCTCGCTGCCGAGGCGATCTTCTCAGGGCTCGCGTCAGAGGGTTAGCATTGATCGCTGCCCCGGCGGGTTTCGGAGGCCGGGGCATTGCCGATGAATCCGTCGCGCACGAGCGCAAATGACGACGCGGCTGCCGGATGGCCGCGCGTCATCGCCCACGCGGACATGGACGCGTTCTACGCGTCGGTCGAAGTGCTGGATAATCCGGAACTGGCCGGCAAGCCGGTGATCGTCGGCGGCAACAGCATGCGCGGCGTCGTGACTTCCGCCTCTTACGAGGCGCGGCGGTTCGGCGTTCATTCCGCGATGCCGACGGCGCAGGCGAAGAAGCTCTGCCCGGATGCAATTTTCGTCGGCGGCCGGATGAGCCGCTACGCCGAGATGTCGCGCGCGGTCCGCGCGGTCTTCGAGCAGTTCAGCCCGGTGATCGAACCGCTCTCGCTCGATGAAGCGTTTCTCGATTTGACCGGTACGCAGCGTCTGCTCGGGCCGCCGATCGAAGTGGCGCGCGCGCTCAAACGCCGGGTGCGCGAAGCGACCGGCCTTACGGTTTCGGTCGGCGTCGCGCCGATCAAGATGGCGGCCAAGATCCTGACCGACATGTCGAAGCCAGACGGCCTGCTCGTGCTTGGCCCCGAGCATGTGCTCGACTTCCTGCACCCGCTGCCGGTCGAACGGTTGTGGGGCGTCGGACGCGTGACGCTGGCGCGGCTCAACGAGGCCGGCATCAGGACGATCGGCGACCTCGCGCGCTTCGATCCGGCGCGGCTTCGAAGCCGCTTCGGCAGCTTCGGCGCGCATCTCCACGAACTCGCCAACGGACGCGACCCGCGCCCGGTGATCGGCGATTGGGAACGGAAATCGTATGGCGAGGAATCGACTTTCGAGCACGATCAGGCGCTCGACTCGCTCGAGCTGCGCCGCGTGCTGATCGCCCACGGCGAGGCGCTGGCGCGCCGGCTTCGCGCCGACGGCGTGCGGGCGCGGACCATCACGCTCAAGCTCAAGCTCGCGCGTCCGCTCGGCGGCGGACGCTATCCGCTTCTGACGCGGAGCATGTCGACCGATTCGGCGACCGACGATGGCGCTGCGATCACCAGGATCGCGATTCAACTAATCGAACGGGTGAAGACGCCGGACAAGGTGCGGCTGGCGGGTGTGCAGGTCCATAACCTGGAACGCGCCGATACGCGGCAAATCAGACTCTTCGATCCCGCGGCGCTTCGCGAGGCCGGACGCAGGAGCCGCCTCAATCGCGCGCTCGACGAGGTCACCCGTCGTTTCGGCGAGGATGCAATCACGCGCGGACTGGCGCATGCGGAGCGCGCCGCTCCGACACGTCGTATCAAGTGACCGGCGACGGTCAGTGGTAAAAGCTCATCAAGAAGCTCTTAAGCGTCGGCTTGAATGCCAGGACCACGCCGCCTATCGAGAGTCCCGCGCCGATCGCGGTGACCAACGCCTCCTGCGCAATCGCACCGACGAACATCACGGTCGCCGCTACACCCAGGATTCCCGCCCGGACCACGGGCTCGAACTGCTTCGACATACCGGTCCCTCCTCCCCCTCGCTGACCGGCGCGTCTCCCATCGCTGGAGCGCGTTCGGCGAGCTATAGGGAAGCAAGAGCTAGGCCCGTCAATGCCGTTCAAGTCACGATGTTTTGGCATCTTTTGGAACGGATAATCCCGTTTCTGATGCGGTTTTGCATCGCGCCCGTTGCCGGTGGACATCGGTCTGGGTGGGAACGACCTCTTCCCAACCCTCTCCCAGTGTTTGTGCGGAAGAGGGAAAAACAGCCAAAAAACTTCGGATTGAACGAAGATAGACAATCAAATCACGTCGTTGCAGATCTGCACGAAGCCGCATCGCAGGCACCAGTACTTACAATGCCCCAGCGGAGCATCGCCGCTCCACAGCGTTGCACGCAACTGCAAAACTGCGAGCCGTCAAAAGCGATCTGCTTTGATTTGTCAGATTTCGTCTAGCCGCTCTCGGCCATCATGTCGTCCTCTTTCGCACGCAACCGCGCCATACGAGAACCGGTCGTAAATCCTTTCATAAATCTGACACTCTATTTTGGGGACGGTAACCCTCCCTAACGCCACGGTTTGGCGCATCGCGCCGCAATCCAGTACGATGACTGATCGCACGATTTCCGGGAGGATTGTTCGCTAGCGATGGCAGCCGAGACGCTTTTCGACAAAATCTGGAAGGAACACGTCGTCTACCAGCAGCCCGACGGACCGGCGTTGCTCTATATCGATCTTCATCTGGTTCACGAGGTCACCTCGCCGCAGGCGTTTGAGGCGCTGCGCAATGCCGGGCGCAAGGTGCGCTCGCCCGACCGCACCTTTTCGACGCTCGACCACGACGTGCCAACCATCAACCAGCTCGGCCCGATCGCCGACCCCGACGCGCGCCTGCAGGTCGAGGAGATGCGCAAGAACTGCCGCGATTTCGGGCTTCGCCTGTTCGACCTCGGCTCGCATGAGCAGGGAATCGTGCACGTGATCGGTCCCCAGCTCGGAATCACGCAGCCCGGGCTGACGATCGTATGCGGCGATAGTCACACCGCGACACACGGCGCGCTCGGCGCGCTCGCCTTCGGAATCGGCACCAGCGAAGTCGAGCATGTGCTTGGCACGCAATGCCTGTGGCAGAACAAACCGAAGTCGTTCGAGGTCCGTATCGACGGGCGGCTCAGCCCGGGCGTCTCGTCCAAGGATTTAATCCTCGGAATCATCGGCCGCATCGGCATCGGCGGCGGCACCGGCACGGTGATCGAGTATCGCGGCTCGGCCATCGAAGCGCTCTCTATCGAGGAACGTCTCACACTCTGCAACATGTCGATTGAGGGCGGCGCGCGGGCCGGAATGGTCGCGGCCGACCAGAAGACCGTCGATTACCTCCGTGGGCGCCGCTACGTACCGACCGGCAAGGATTTCGATCGCGCGGCCGAGCGATGGCTCCGTTATCGCACTGACGATGGCGCGCGCTTCGATCGCAGCGTGGTCTTCGACGGCGCCTCGTTCGCCCCGCAGGTGACCTGGGGAACGAACCCCGGAATGGTGACCGACGTCACGGGGCGGGTACCCGATCCCGCGAGCTTCGCCGACCCGGTGCAGCG
>Ga0209061_1001624_pt1 | contig 35184 bp, 27 predicted proteins | sample Coa_R1_10_FD_187157 | JGI IMG/M metagenome (GOLD analysis project Ga0209061, IMG submission 187157) | Surface soil microbial communities from Centralia Pennsylvania, which are recovering from an underground coalmine fire - Coalmine... | ecosystem: Environmental > Terrestrial > Soil >... | reverse complement strand
TCGAACAGTTCCATGCCGTAGCGCAGGTCCGGCTTATCGGTGCCGAAGCGGCGCATCGCCTCGGCGTACGTCAGCCGGGGGAACGGCGCCGGCACGCGGAAATGCGGCGCGAGCTGCGCCGTCATCTCGCGCATCAACGCTTCCAGTAGCTCGTAGATGTCTTCTTCCTCAACGAAGGACATCTCGAAATCGAGTTGCGTGAACTCCGGCTGGCGATCGGCGCGCAGGTCTTCGTCGCGGAAGCAGCGTGCGATCTGGAAATATCGCTCGAAACCGGCGACCATCAGCAATTGCTTGAGCTGCTGCGGCGACTGCGGCAGGGCGTAGAACTTGCCCGGGTGCACGCGGCTCGGTACCAGATAGTCCCGTGCGCCTTCTGGCGTCGCCTTGATCAGCATCGGCGTTTCGATTTCGAGGAATCCGCGCGCGGTCATGAAGTCGCGAATGAATTTGATCACGGCGCTGCGCAGCACGATGTTCTGATGCATGCGCTGGCGCCGCAGGTCGAGGTAGCGGTACTTCAACCGCAGCGTTTCGGCGATCTCGCCGTCCTGATTGATGTAGAACGGCGGCGTCTTCGCTGGGTTGAGGATGCGGGCCTCACGCGCTTCGACCTCGATCGTGCCGGTGGCGAGCTTCGGGTTCACCCAGCGCTCTTCGCGACGCTGCACCATGCCGCGCACCAGCAGCACGTACTCCGCCCGGCACTCGGCGGCAACGGCGTGCGCCTCCGGCTCGGCAGCACGGTCGAACTTCACCTGCACGATGCCGCTGTGGTCGCGCAGGTCGATGAAGATCAGGCCGCCCTGGTCGCGGCGGTTGTGCACCCAGCCCGCCAGCGTGACCGTTGCGCCGGCGTCCTCGAGGCGTAGCTCGCCGCAGTTGCGGTCTTTCAGCACTTTGTGCTCCAGCACGGGCGATATCAGCGCCGCGGCTTCGAAGCCGCGGTGGCCTTATGCTAGCACGCGCTTTGCGCCATGCTCCAACGCAATCGTAAGAGCGCCTGCTACGATGGGTGCGCGAGCATCGCCATGATCGACGGGACGCGCCAACCGCTATCCGCACCACCGGGTCCACCCGCGACGGCCGCGCTGTATCTGCACGTGCCGTTTTGCGACCACCGCTGCGCCTACTGCGACTTCAACGCCTACGCAGGGCTCGACCGGCTGATCCCGGCCTACATGGATGCGTTGGCGCGCGAGGCGCGATTGTGGAGCGCGATGCTGGCGGGCGCCCGCATCGTCACGATCTTCTTTGGCGGTGGCACGCCTAGCCTGGCGCCGCTGCCGTTGCTCGAACGGGTGCTAGATGCAGTGCGCGAGGCGTTCGATGTCGCGGCTGATGCCGAGATCACGCTCGAGGCGAATCCCGGTACCGTCGATGAGGCGTACCTGCGCGGTCTACGGGCGCTGGGCATCAACCGGCTGAGCCTGGGCGCGCAGAGCTTCGATGACCGCGAACTGCGCGCGCTCGACCGCATCCACGATGCCGCCGCGGTGCTGAGGGCCTATCGTGCCGCGCGTGCGGTGGGGTTCGAGAACATCAACCTCGACCTGATCTTCGGTATCCAGGGCCAGGATCCGACAAGCTGGCGGCGCACACTCGCGCGGGCGCTGGCGCTGCAGCCGGAACATCTCTCGCTCTACGCGCTGACGGTTGAAGAAGGGACGAAACTTGCGCAGCAGGTACGCAACAGCCTGGTGCCCGCGCCCGACCCCGACCTGCAGGCAGAGCTGTACGAGATCGCCAGCGAGCAGCTTGCAGATGCGGGCTATGTTCAGTACGAGATCTCGAACTGGAGCCTGCCCGGACGCGAGTGCCGCCACAACCTCGTCTACTGGCGCAACGAGCCGTACCTCGGGTTGGGCGCAGGCGCGCACTCGCATCTCGCCGGCCGACGCTTCGCCGTCGTGCGCGCCCCGGCGGCCTACATCGCGCGGACGCACGCGGCCGTGGGCGGTCTCGTTGCGCCCGGCGAGCCGCTGGCGCGCCGCTTCCCCGAGATCGCGGAGGAGATCGCGGACGATCCGCTGACCGACGCCTCCGATACGCTGATCCTTGGCCTGCGACTGAACGCGGGCGTCGAGATCGCGGCCTTCGCAGCGCGCTACGGCCGTCCTCCTGCCGCCCTCTGCGGCGAGGCGCTGGCCGAGCTGGAGAGATGGGGGTTGATTGAGCAAACCGATGGACGTCTGCGGTTGACCGCTCGTGGCCGGTTCCTGGCGAACGAGGTTTTCGTACGGCTGCTTCCCGCGCAGCTCGCTGCGGCAGGCGCATAAGTCACGGCTGCGCTAGCTCTTGCTCAAACACCGCAAACAGCCCGGACAGAAGGTTGCACCGCCGTTCGGCGTACGGCACGCTACAGGCGTGCCGGGCGATGCTCGGCGCTGGGAGAGCGGCAACCGTGGCAAGCTCATTGATCGCGCGCCTGGCGTCGGAAGGGCGCGTGCTGCTGACCGAGGTCGAGGCAAAGCAGGTGCTGGCCGAGGCGGGCGTCCCGGTGACGCGCGCGGAGCTTGCACGCGACCCCCGCGAGGCCGTTGCCATCGCCGACAGGATCGGCTATCCCGTCGTGCTGAAGGTCGTCTCGACGACGATCGCGCACAAGAGCGATGTGGGCGGCGTGGCGCTCAACCTCGGCGATGCGCGTGCCGTGGAGGCGGCATACGTGTCGCTGGTGGCTACCGTGCGCGCCGCGGTGGGCGACGGCGTCGAAGGCGTGTCGGTGCAGCCGATGGCGCGCCCCGGTATCGAGGTCGTCGTTGGCATGACCCGTGATCCCCAGTTCGGCCCGGTGGTCATGTTCGGACTGGGCGGTGTGCTCGTCGAGGTGCTCGATGATGTCAGTTTCCGGGTGGTGCCGCTCGCGGAGCGCGATGCGCGCGCGATGATCCGCGAGGTGCGCGGCTTCCGGCTGCTCGAAGGGTATCGCGGCCATCCGCCCGCCGATCTGCGCGCGTTGGAGAAGCTGCTGCTGCGTCTCTCGGCGTTCATCGAAGAGAATCCGGCGGTGAGCGAGGTCGATCTCAATCCGGTTTTCGCCTATCCCGATGGAGCGGTTGCCGTCGATGCGCGCGTCGCGCTCGCGCTGCCGCACACGGAGGAGGACCGTTGATGCGCGACGTGGTGCAGCGGCTCGATCGGGCCTTGAATCCGCGCGTCGTGGCCGTCGTCGGCGATAAGCGAGCCGGTGGCTACATGTGGCTACGCAGCCTCAAAACGTTCGCAGGCGCGCTGTACTCGGTCCAGATCGATCCCAACGAGATCGCTGGTATCGCCGAGCTGGGCGTGCCGAACTACGCCAGCCTGAAAGAGCTGCCGGAGACGCCCGACCTCGTCATCTGCGCGGTGCCCCGGACCGTGGCGCCGCGCGTCGTTGCCGATGCGGCAGCGGTCGGCGCCGGCGGCGTGGCGATGTTTACCTCTGGCTTCGCCGAGACGGGCGAGGAGATCGGCCGCGCCCTGCAAGACGAGATCGCGCGCATCGCCCGTGAACAGGATCTGCTCATCATCGGCCCGAACTGCATGGGCGTCTACAATGCGCGGCTCGGCGTGCGCTTCAACGTCGATCAACCCGCGGGCGCGGGTGGGCAGATCGGTTTCATCTCGCAGAGCGGCACGCACGCGATCAACGTCTCGCTGTGCGCGGCGGCGCAGGGCTTGTTCCTGAGCAAGGCGGTGAGCATCGGCAACGCGATCGTCGTCGGCGCGGCGGAGTGCCTGGAATACTTCGCTGCCGACCCCGAAACGCGCATCATCGGCATGTACGTCGAAGGGGTGCAGGATGGCCGCCGCTTCATGCACGCGCTCGCGGAGGCAGCCCGGCGCAAGCCGGTCGTGGTGTGGAAGGGTGGTCGGACGGCGGCGGGACAGCGTGCCACGCTTTCGCATACAGCCTCGCTGGCAGCGCAAAACCGCGTCTGGGATGCCGTCATACGGCAGACGGGGGCGATCCCCGCGACGAGCCTCGATGAGGTTATCGACCTCTTCCAGGTGCTGGCGCGTGTCAAGCCGGCGACGGGCAGCCGCCTCGGTCTGATGGCGCAAACGGGCGGGCAGTCGGTCGTTTTCAGCGATGCGTTCGAGGCAGAAGGTTTCACCGTGCCGCTGCTCGAGGAGCGCTCGTACGCCGAACTCGGGCAGTTCTTCAACATCATCGGCGGCAGCTACCGGAATCCGCTCGATATGGGCGGCACGATCGGCAGCGAGCCAGCCAACCTCGAGCGGCTGCTGCGCATCATGGATGCCGATGCCAACATCGACGCGATCGCGATGGAGATCTCGGCGACGTTCATGGCGCGCCGCTGGACCGCGCATCCGGAACAGCTCGATGCGTTCGTGGCGCGTCTTGCGGCGCACTGCGAGCGCTCGTCGAAGCCGTTCCTGGCGGTGCTGCATCCGGTGCATCTGGAGAGCGAGATCGCGACAGCGCGGCGGCGCTTCCAGGAGAGCGGTATCGCCGTGCTACCCAGCTTCGAGCGCGCTGCCCGCGCGCTGCGCCGCGCCGTGGATTATCAGCGCTTCCTCGCCGATATCGGGTAAGATCGAAGAGCAGCCGGAGCGCGCCGCGCCTTCGGTCCCGTCACCACACGTGCCCGGCGGTGGGCCATGCAGACGCTTGCCTATCTGGACCATGCGGCCACGTCGCCGGTCGATCCGCGTGTTGCCGCCGCGATGCAGCCGTGGCTCGAGGAGCGGTACGGGAATCCTTCGGCGCTGCACGCTCGCGGCCGGGCCGCGCTGGCTGCCATCGAGGAGGCGCGCGAACGCGTGGCGGCGGCGCTTGGCTGCGCGCCGGCCGAGATCGTCTTCACCAGCGGTGGCACAGAGTCGGTCAACGCGGCGATCAAGGGGATCGCGCTGGCGCGCAAGCTCGCCCGGCTCGGATCAAGCGTGGTGGTGAGCGCCATCGAGCACCACGCCGTGTTACATGCGAGCGAATGGCTGGAGCGGTTCGGCTGTGCGCGGCTGGTGGTCGATGTCGATGGGCGCGGCGTGGTCGATCCGGACACGGTTGCCGCGACGCTGCGGCCCGATGTCGGCCTGGTGAGCGTGATGCTAGCGAATAATGAGGTCGGCACGGTGCAGCCGGTGCGGGAGATCGTGGCGGCGGTGCGCGCCCGCGCCGCCAGCCTGGGCATCGACGTGGCCGTGCACACCGACGCGGTGCAGGCCGCGCGCTGGTTGCCGCTGAATGTCGAAGAGGTAGGTGTCGACGCGCTCAGCCTCTCGGCGCACAAGTTCGGCGGGCCACCCGGCGTGGGCGTGCTCTACTTGCGGCGCGGCGTGCCGTTTCTGGAGCAGATCAGCGGCGGCGGACAGGAGCGCCAGCGACGCGCCGGTACCGAGAACGTCCCGGGTATCGTCGGGACGGGGCTAGCGCTGGAGCTGGCGCAGCGCGAGCGCCAGTCTAACGTCCGCCGGGCAGCGGCGCTGCGCGCGCGGCTCGTCGCCGGCGTGCGGCAGGCCCTCCCCGAGGCGCGCCTGCACGGCGAGGGCGCGGAGGTGCTGCCTAGCATCGCCAGCTTCACCGTTCCTGGTGTCGATGGCGAAGAGCTGGTGCAAGCGCTTGATGTGCTGGGCGTAGCTGCCTCCAGCGGCTCGGCGTGCGCTTCGGTATCGTGGGAGCCGTCGCACGTGCTGCTGGCGATGGGCCTGTCGCTGGAAGAAGCTGTCGGCGCCGTGCGCTTCTCGTTCGGACCTGAGACGACGGAAGCGGAGATCGACGCTGCGGTCGCAGCCTTGCCGCGCGCCGTCGAGATGGCGCGCGCGGTCGTCTCCCGCTAATGCCGCAAGAGGGGGTAACGAAGCAATGCCATTCGGGCCGCGCCCCCGGCGCGAAGAGGCGATCGCCGGCGGAGCCGCGTCAATGGACGAACGCAGCGAGCTGCCGATCGCGCTCGTGCTGGGGCTGGGCAACCCCGGAGCGGAGTACGCGGGCAACCGCCACAATGTTGGTTTCTGGGTTGTCAACCGTCTCGCCCGCAGGCTGGGGATCGAGATCGGACGCCATACGAAGGTCGCGAGCGTCGGCGAGGGAGAAGTGGAGGGCCGGCGGTTGATCCTGGCCAAGCCGCGCACGTACATGAACGAATCGGGGCGCGCTGCCGCCGAGCTGCTGCGCCGCTACAACCTGCAGCCGCCGCAGATGCTTGTTGTCTGCGACGATATCGATTCGCCGGTCGGTCGCGTGCGTATCCGGCCAGACGGCGGCTACGGCGGCCAGAAAGGGTTGCGATCGATCATCGAGATGCTCAAGACGCAGGCGTTTCCCCGCGTGCGCATCGGCATCGGTCGGCCGACGCGCGGCGGTCAGCCCTCGTGGGATCCGGAGGACGTTTCCGCCTGGGTGCTCTCGGACCCTTCGCCCGCGGAGAGGCGCGTGCTCGACGACGCGGTCGACTATGCGATCGAGGCCGTGCTCTGCTGCCTGCGCGAGGGCGTTGCGGAGGCGATGAACCGCTACAACGGGCGCAGCCCCGGTGATCTTCCGCGCCCGGCCGCGACCCTCCAGCGCGAGGGCGAGGCTCTATGAGGCTCGGCGGTCTGACCGCGCTGGTTCGCGAGGCCACGCTGGTCGGCGACCTGCGCGCGCGTCTGCGCGAGGCTGCTGCCGTCCGGTTCACTATCGGTGTCCCCGATGCGGCTAAGCCAGCCTTGCTCGCGGCGCTGCTGGGCGACGCGAACGAACCGGCGCTGATCGTCGCCGCCCGCCCGGCGCGGGCAGCGACCCTGGCGGAGGAGATCGCCGCATTTCTCGACGATCCGGACCGCGTGCTCCTCTTTCCTGAGATCGACACCATCCCTTACGAACGGGTGCAGGCCGATCGCGACGCGATCGAGGCGCGCCTGCGGGTGCTGGAGGCACTCGCGCTGCCCGGAAACACGGGGCGGATCGTGGTCACTTCGGGGATGGCGCTGGCGCAGCGAACGCTGGCGCCGCAGGCCGAGCGCGCCGGCCTGACCGAACTGCGCGAGGGCGAACGCATCGGCATCGCGGCGCTGCTGGCCCGTCTCGACGAGCTGGGCTACGCGTTCGTCCCCATGGTCGAAGTGCCTGGCCAGGCAAGCCGGCGTGGCGGGATCGTCGATGTTTATCCCCCGGGCGCGGAGGCGCCGCTGCGTATCGAGCTGTTCGGCGATCAGATCGAGACGCTGCGCCGTTTCGACCCCACGACGCAACGTACCGTGGCGCGCGTCGAGCGGGCCGTGCTTGGTCCGGCGCGCGAGGCGAGCGTCGCATTGGTCGAGAGTCTGCTCGCCGGGCTGGACCTTTCCGGGCTGGCCGATGATCAGCGCGAGCGTTTCCTGGCCGAGTTCGAACGCCTGCGGCAGGGAGATCTCGGCGTGGGCGGCGGCCTGTACCTGCCGTTCCTCGGCACGGCGATCTTGCTCGATCATCTGCCGCCGAGCGCGGCAGTCGTTGTCGACGAGCGGATCGAGCTGCTGCGCGCCCTCGATGATCTCGATCGGCAGGCGGACGAGATCCGCGACGATCTCGAAGCGCGCGGTCTGATTCCGCGCGGCTTTCCACCGCCGCACATGCCCTGCGCCGAGCTGCGCGAGGCGCTCGATCGGCGCGCGCGGCTGGTGACGTTGCATCGCTGGGCAGAGGACGAAGGCGATGGCGGCGGCGACGGCGTGGTACGCCTCTTCGGCCCTGTGCCGACGTTCGGCGGACGTCTGCGGCAAGCGGTTCTCGAGCTGGATAGGAGGGCGCGGGCAGGCGAGCGTGTCATCGTCGCCTCGCGGCAGAGCACGCGCGTCGCCGAGAGCTTGCACGACATCGGCCGCGAGGTCGGCGTGCAGCGCGATCTGGACGAGCCGCCGCCGGCCGGCGCGATCGCGCTCGTCAACGGCTCGATCGGCTGCGGCTGGTCGCTCGATCGGCCGGACGGCCAGGTGGCGTTCTTCACCGATAACGAGCTGTTTGGCTTCACCAAGATACGCCGTCCACAGCGGCGGCGGACGGTTGGCCGCGAGGCTTTTCTCGCCGATCTCGCGCCGGGTGACTACGTCGTCCACATCGAGCACGGGATCGCCCGCTTCAAAGGGCTGGTGCGCCGCACCGTCGACGGCGTGGAGCGGGAGTATCTCGAGCTCGAGTATGCCGAGAACGACCGCCTGCTCGTGCCGACCGACCAGGTTGATCGGCTCAGTCGCTACGTCGGCCCGAGCGAACACGCGCCGCAGCTCACGCGTCTGGGCACGCAAGAGTGGCAGCGGGTCAAAGAGCGAGTGCGACGGGCGGTTACCGACCTGGCGCAGGACCTGCTCAACCTGTACGCCCGACGCGAACTGACGCCCGGTCACGCTTTTTCGCCCGATACCCCCTGGCAACAGGAGCTGGAGGCCGCGTTCCCCTACGTCGAGACGCCCGACCAGTTGCGCGCCATCGCCGAGGTCAAAGCCGATATGGAGCAGCCGCGGCCGATGGACCGCGTGGTCGTGGGCGATGTGGGGTACGGCAAAACGGAGATCGCCATCCGCGCGGCGTTCAAGGCCGTGCTCGACGGCTTCCAGGTCGCCGTACTGGCACCAACAACGGTGCTCGTCCAACAGCACTACCAAACCTTCCGCGAGCGTCTGGGTGGCTTTCCTACCCGCATCGAGGTGCTGTCGCGCTTCCGCCCCGAGCGCGAGCAGCGCGCCGTGGTCCAGGCGCTTGCCACGGGTGAGGTCGACATCGTCATCGGCACGCACCGCCTGTTGCAGAAGGATGTGCAGTTCAAACGTTTGGGGCTGGCGATTATCGATGAGGAGCAGCGCTTCGGTGTCGCGCACAAAGAGTGGCTGAAACGCCAGCAGCCGGGGGTCGATGTGCTCACCCTATCGGCGACGCCGATCCCGCGCACCCTCAATATGGCACTCTCCGGTATTCGCGATCTGAGCACGTTAGCGACCGCGCCGGAAGACCGTCTGCCGATCAAGACCTACGTGGCCGAGTACGAGGAGCGGCTGGTGCGCGAGGCGATCTTGCGCGAACTGGACCGCGACGGCCAGGTCTACTTCGTGCATAACCGCGTCCAGAGCATCGAGCGTGTGGCTGCCGATCTGCGGCGGCTGGTGCCAGAGGCGCGGGTCGCGATCGCCCATGGCCAGATGGCCGAAGGCGAGCTGGAGAGGGTGATGGCCGAATTCCAGCAGGGTGCGTACGACGTGCTCGTCTGTACGACGATTATCGAATCTGGCCTGGATATTCCTAACGTCAACACGATCCTGATCAACGATGCCGATCGCTTCGGCCTGGCGCAGCTCTACCAGTTGCGCGGCCGCGTGGGGCGCGGTGCGCATCGTGCTTACTGCTACCTGCTCTATCGCAAGAACAAAGTGCTGACCGAGGTTGCGCAGAAGCGTCTGCAGACGATCTTCGAGGCGACGGAGCTGGGCGCGGGCTTCCAGATCGCGCTGCGCGACCTCGAGATTCGCGGCGCGGGCAACCTGCTTGGCGCGGAACAGAGCGGCCAGATCGGCGCCGTCGGCTTCGACCTCTACAGCCGCATGCTGGCCGATGCTGTAGCGCGGCTACGCGCGGCGATGCGCGGCGAAGAGCCGCCACCGCCTTCGACGCAACTGCCGCCCGTACAGGTCGACCTTCCGCTCGCTGCCTTCATTCCCGAAAGCTACATCGACGACCTCAACGCACGGCTAGCGCTCTACCAGCGCATGGGTGCGATCGCGACGGTCGAAGAGGCTGCCGCACTCGCCGATGAGCTGCGCGACCGTTTCGGCCCGCCGCCGCCTGCCGTGCTGCACCTGCTCTACATCCTCGCTGCTAAAGCGCTGGCCCGGGCGGCGGGCGTGGTGCAGGTCGTGCGCGAGGATGATGTCTTTGTGATCCGTCTGAGCCGGTCGATCGCCGAGGAGGCGCGCTGGGCGCTGCGCGAGCAGCTCAGCGAGGCGGTCGAAGTCGGCTCGATGCAGGCGCGCGTACGCGATACGCGCCTCTGGCCGGCGCATCTATACGCCGCGCTGGCGCTGCTCGCCGGGCGGGAGGACACGGCGCTGCCAGCATTCGCGCGCACCGTTTTTGCCACTGAGCAGCATCCGGAGCAGGAATGGCCGGGGCACGAGCGCTCGCGGCCTCCTGCGCTTGCGCCGCTACACCAGAAGTCGCGTCGCGCCCGGAGCGGCCGCCGTTAGCCGCGTCTTCTGTCGTGCCCTCAGCCCGGCGCCGGAGTCGTTCGGTATACTGCCAGCGGGGCCGCCCACGCGGCACGGGAGAGCAGATGTACCCGCGCATCTTCGATACTCATATCCACTTTCCGCACGACTGGGAAAACCCCGGCGCGGATCCGACGCCGCTCGTCGAGCGGCTGTTCGAGCGTCTGGCCGAATGCAACATCCAGAAAGGCGCGATCCTGTCGGGTGGGCGCTGGGGCCCGGGTCACGCCGAGTGCCTGCGGTTGCTGCGGCCGTACGAAAACGTTGCCGTACCCGTCGCGGTCGTCGATCCGGAGGTGACCGGCCGCAAGGAGGTATGGCGGCTGTACGAGATGGGCTACCGCGGTCTGAAGATGATCGGCGTCAAGCGGCCCTACGATTGCCCCGATTACTTCCCGATGTACGAGGCTGCCGAGGCGCTGGGCATGCCGATCGTGCTGCACATGGGCGTGATCGGCGGCTGGATCGACTACGCGCGCACGCATCCGCGGCGCGACCCCGAAGCGGCGCGCCGCTTCCGACGCATGCAGGAGTGGCCGAACATGCGCCGCGATGTCTCGGCAACGCGCATGCACCCATTCCATCTCGATACGATCGCCAATAACTTCCCGGCGCTGAAGCTGATCGGCGCGCATCTGGGCGGCACGGGCAATTACGATGCTGCCGCCTCCGTTGCGCGCTGGCGGCCGAACGTTTTCTTCGATCTTTCCGGCGGCGAGACGATCGAGCGGCATGCCGTCGAGCGCAAGCTGATCGGCGGCGAGATCGCGGTGGAGAAACTGACGTTCGGCTCGGACTGCGATGCCGACGAGATCCGCACGCACGTGGATCGCTTCGTGAAGATCTTCGATGACCTCGGCCTGAGCGCAGACGAGCAGGATCGCATCTGGTACGTCAACGCGGCCGAGATCTTCGGCTTGCAGCCCCCGGCTCTGGCGGAGGAGTGATGACCACGCAGCGGCTGCCTCGCACGCATATGACGCGGTTTCGCCAGTCTGACCGCATCAACCTGCTGGCGCTCGCGGTGGGCGCTGTTGCGGCGCTGTACATTCTCACGGGCGCGTTCGTGGCAGCGGTGTTGCTGCCGCTGCTTGCCGGCCTCGGCGCCGAGGGAGTGCTGCGCGGGCACCCGGCGGCGCGCCTGCGCGAGAGTGGCGATGCCGCGGCCCAGGCGGCCTTGCCGGCGGGGTTTGCGCTGGCGCTGGCGCTGTTCTGGCGCTACGTTGCGACCGGCTACTGGGGCGTACCAGCGGCGCTGCTGACGACGCTGCTCTTCGGCGCGCTGGTCTACGCGCAGTACGCCGCGCTCGATACCGATGGTGCAGCGCGCGATACGGCGCGGGTGGCGCAACTTGCCGCCGCCCACGCCGGACTGTTCGCCACGCTGAGTGTGCTCTACGCCTACGATCTGTCGGCGATCGCCGCCGCGCTGCTGGCCGGCGCCACGGCCTGCCTCTTCGCGCTCGTGCCGCTGCGGCAGTCGGAGCTGAACTGGTCGGCAACCATCGTCTACGCCCTTGCGGCCGGATTCGCGCTCGCGCAGGTGCGTTTCGCCCTCACCTACGCCCGCCTCGACGGACTAATCGCCGCGCTTTTCTTGACGCTCGCCTTCTACGGCGGCCTCGGCCTGACGACGGCCGCGATCGAAGGTCGGCTGGACCGGCGAGTCTGGCTGGAGTACACGCTGGTGCTCGTCGTGGGCGTGGCGATCGTCGCTGCCGGCCAGGCGATCGTCTGAGCGCATTGCCGTGGTAGGGCGGCCGTGTTACCGTGAGTGAGCGGGCGCGTGCGCGCCTCGCGGCCGGGGTGTAGCGCAGCCTGGTAGCGCACCTGAATGGGGTTCAGGAGGTCCGCGGTTCAAATCCGCGCGCCCCGACCATCACGAACCGGGAACGGCAACACTACCGTTCCCGGTCTTTTTCCTCGGTGGCGCGGGCGTCGAACGGCGAGCGCAAAACCTTCGTCTCTCTTGCTTCGCGATCTGCAGCCCGGTCAGCCTTTTGCACGCGTGCCGCGGTTGCAGAGAAGGTCCTAGACCGGATACCCGGCTCGATCGCGTGGCTGTGCGATCCTGGCATACCGGTGCCCTGGTCGAGGCCAGCAAGAGCCCTGGCCTCGGGCGGTGCAGTGTTCCAACGTTCTGGATCGTCAACGGATACATCATGCTCCAGCCCGTTGCCCGTGTGCTGATCGGGTTGGACGGTCGGATAGCGCAGCGCCGGGTGTGAAAGGCGGCCGCGCTGGACTCGGAGGAGCCGGCTCAAGCGGGGAGCAGATGGCGCCGCGTGGCTGGCCGTTCTCCTTGCGCGACGTTCTACCCGCGGGATCCGCTGGTCCGCGGCGTTTTGGCCAGCTGGTGGAGTGGTGGCTCGTTGCTGCGCGTGGCCATGCCGCGGTGGAGAACAGCAGCCTCTGATGACGCCGCACAGTTCTGCTACCCTCGCTGTGGAGGGTGGAAAAGCGTGCAGCGTTCTGAAGAGATCGTGCGGCCGCGAGGCACCGAGCGCTTCCTGAGCGGCGAACTGCTGCCGGTGTTAGGCCAGGGGCCGCTGTCCGAGCCGCTTGCCCCCGACGATGCCGAGAACGCCGTCGGCCGCGTACTGCGCCGCGTGCGTTACGAGCGCGCCCTGGCCACGGTCTATCTCGTCTTCGCCGACGCGACGTATTTGACCTTTGCCGCCCGCCTCGATGACGAGGGCGTGATCCTCCTCGACCGCTTCTGCCCAGCCGCGCGTCGCTACGGTGATTACTGGCTGTTCGACGATCTCGCCGGCGGTGTGGGACCGCCACCGCGTCATGCTGCGCCGCGCCGGGGCACACCCTTCCATCCGCAGGCGTGGCGCGGGGCTGAAGGGCGCACCGTGCACGCGATCGGCTGGTACGAAGAGGGGATGCAGGCGTTCGTGCACTTCGAGGAAGGCGGCTACCTGACCTTCGCGGCACGTGCCTGGCAGGGCAGCGCCTACCTGGTGGGCGCGTTCGTTCCTGAAGAGCCGGACGACCCCGAAGGGTACCTCATCTTCGACACGGCCGATCTCGCCACCCTGGAACAAGAGCAGCGAACGTGAGCGATGCGCGCCGCTTCGAACCGACGTACGCCGACGTGCGCGCCGCGGCGGAAGCGGTGCTGCGCCGTGCGGAGACGCTGGCGGCCAGCGACGAAGACGGGTTGCGCTGGCCCGATGACCACTGGGGCAGCGCCTTTGCCACGGCACGGCTGTTCGCCCGGCCGTCCGCTGCCCAGGCGGAGCGTCTGGCCGCGTTTGGCATGGAGAACCTCGTGGCGAGACGCGCGCTGCTCGCGAATGAAGACGCGCTAGGCCGCGCTCGCTGCCGCCTGCTTGCCGCGACCGTCGCGGCGCTGCACGCGCAGGGGCGCCCTGGTGCGGCGACTGCGCTCGTAGCGCTCGTAGGCGAAATGTCGGGCGACGACGGCATGACGGCCTTTTTGCCGTTGCTCGTGAGCCTGGAAGCGTTGATGGCGTGCAACCTGGCGGCCAGCATGGGGCCAGCCGGGCAGCGGCAGGTACGGCTCTACTGGAAGCTGGCGCTCGCCGAGGCGCGGGCACAGAGCCTTGCACCCGCGCTGGTGCTCTGCGCCGGAACCACCGGATCGGGCAAGTCGTTCGTGGCGCGTGGCATCGCAGGGGCGCTCGGGGCGCGCGTCTTCGTCGCCGATCGCGAACGCAAACGGCTGCTGGGTCTGCCGCCAACGGAGCGCACGCCTGCCGACCGCCGTGATATGGCGTACAGCGTGGCGGTGAGCGATCGCGTCTACGGACTGCTGCTCGACCGGGCGCATGAGGAACTTGCCGCGGGCCGCAGCGCGGTCCTCGATGCGACGTTCCTGACGCGCGCCCGCCGCAAGCCAGCGCTGGAGCTCGCCCAGCGGCTCGGCGTGCCGGCGCTCGTGCTGTGGTGCACGCTCGATGATAGCCTGGCCCGTACTCGGCTGGAAGAACGCGCCACCCAGCCGTGGACGATCTCCGATGGCGATGCGGCCGTGCGCGAGGCGCAGGCCGCGGGCGCAGAGCTGCCTGCCTCTCCTGAAGTGGGCGCACGCGTGTTATCTGTGGATACCGCTGTGCCGCCGGCGGCGCTCTTCCGCACGCTGTTGCCTCGCGTGTTGCGTGAACTGCGCGCAGCGCATGCGGGCAGACAGTCGTAATTCTTCCAGGCGCTTGCTGCACACGTGCGGTGTGTTGGCGCTGCTGTTGACAAGCGCTCGTGCCACAGCGTATTACCTGAGGCTACAGGATCGACATCAGCGCAGAGGTGGACGGATCGGCCCGTGAAGCTTGGCTTCCGCGGTAGAGCGTACAGGGCACGCGCGGCATCACCCGCGATCGAGCCGCCGGCCGACGATGCTCTCGATCTGCTGGCTGAGATGGAGGCGCTGGCCGAGCTCGACGTGCTGGCCGAGCTGGACGCGCTGCAAAGCGTTGACGAAACGGTGCAGGAGATCGCCGAGCAGACCTCGTACGGCGAGATCTTGCTCGACGAACTCATCCGCCGGCAGCTCGCGCTCTCGCTGCGCGTCGCGCTCTCGTTCTTGCTGGTGCTGTTCTCTCTGCCGCTACTCAACCTGCTCGCGCCGCGGCTGATGTCTCTAAGTGTGCTAGGGTTGCCGTTGCGTTGGCTGCTGCTCGCGATCCTTGTCTACCCGCTGCTCTGGCTGCTGGGCGCGTACTTCGTCACGGCAGCAAGAAAGCACGAAGAGGAGTTTACGAGGCTGGTCAGGAAGTAAAGCCGTGCAGGTGCACTGGGTCGCGGTCGTCGCGTTCGCGGGCATCGCCATCGCCACAGTGATCGTGGGTCTCTATGCCACGCGCGTCGTGCGTACCACGCGGGATATCTACATCGCCTCGCGTGCGGCCGGGCCGGTGCTCAACGCCTCAGCGATCTCTGGCGAGTATCTCAGCGCGGCCTCGTTTCTCGGCGTGGCCGGGATGGTCATGGCCTACGGCTACGACGTGCTCTGGTATCCCGTAGGCTACGCCGCTGGCTATCTCTTCCTGCTGCTCTTCGTGGCCGGGCCTCTGCGTCGCTTCGGCGCGTACACGATCCCGGATTTCGCCGAGGGGCGCTTCGATAGCGCTGTCCTGCGCCGAATCGCCGTCGCGTTCGTGCTCATTATCGGCGTGTTTTACCTGCTGCCGCAGATGAAAGGCGCGGGTCTCACCGTGCAAACTATCGCCGGCCTGCCCTATTGGGTCGGCGTGACGATCGTCGGCGGCGTGATTGCGCTCAACGTCGCGCTCGGTGGCATGAAGGGCATTACGTTCGTGCAGGCCTTCCAATTCTGGGTCAAGGCTTTCTCGATCGCACTGCTGGCGATCGTGGTGCTGGCCCTTTTTGGCTCGTATGCGCATCACTGGCGGCTGGCGACAGCGCAGCCGCCACCGGCGCTCCGCGCGGCGATCGCGCGCGGAGCGGCCCCCGATCGCTCCTGGGGCAACCCCTTCGGTCCGCTAACGCGCCAGCAAGGCTATCCGCTGCTCTTCACGTACTCGCTGATGATCGCCACGATCTGCGGCACGGCAGGCCTACCGCATATTCTGGTCCGCTTCTACACCAACCACGACGGCCACGCAGCGCGTCTGACGACGTTGACGGTGCTGGCCCTGATCGGCGTCTTCTACATGTTCCCGCCGATCATTGGTCTGGCCGGCCGGGTGCACGCGCCCGACCTCTACCTCAGCGGCCGTACCGATGCCTTGCTGCTCGAACTGCCGCGCCGGCTCGATCGACACGCGCTCGGCCAGGTGTTGGAAGCGGTTACGGCGGCGGGCGCGTTCGCCGCCTTCATGTCCACCAGCTCCGGTTTGCTGGTGGTGCTCTCGGGCACGCTCGCCCACGATCTGTACGCCCGGACGTTCCATACCCGCTCGGGCCATCAGGAGCGGCTGTGGGCCTTCCGCCTCTCCGCGGTGACCGTGGGAGGCGTGGCGATCGCGCTGGGGTTGCTGATGCAGCGCTTCTACATCAACATGCTCGTCGGCTGGGCCTTCGCCATCGCTGCTAGCACCTTTTTCCCGCTCTTCGTGCTCGGCATCTGGTGGCGGGGTCTGACGGTCGTTGGCGCCGCCGCCGGCCTCTTCGTAGGCGGTGGACTGGCGGTGGGATCGATCCTGTATACGATGCTGTTCGGTCCGGCGACGCCGCGCACGCTTCTGGCCACATTGACCGGACAGCCGGCCATCTGGAGCGTGCCCGTCGCCTTCCTGACGATGGTCGGTGTCTCGCTGCTCACACGCGATTGGTTGGCTGTGGACGTGGGGTTGAAGATGCTGCGTCTACACGTACCGGAGTCGCTCGGTCTGCGCCACGAATACATCGTGGAGTGACGGGTCGCGTGGTGGAGGGCCGCGCGGGGGTATGTCAGCGGCATGGATAGCAACGTGCTCATTGCTCAAGCGATCGCCATCGTGGTGCTTTTGGGCGTGGTTATTTACCTGGCACTGGCGCGCGGCAGGAAGGCGAGCCAGGGGCGCGAGTATGCCATCTCCGAAGCGCTGGCGCTGGTGAACCGCACGCTGCCCTACCTACGCCGCGGGTTGAGCCCGGTGACAGCAGCGCGCACCGCAGGCGTGATCCATGAATATTTGGCGCCGGCAGCGGTGACGATCGTCGGCGGCAGCAAGGTGCTGGCGCACGTGGGCACTGGCAGCGATCACCATCGCGAGGGCGCCGAGCCGCTAACCCGCTTGACGCGCGAGGTGCTGCGCAGCGGCCGCACCGCTGTCGCCCGCTCGCGTGGCGCTATCGGCTGCGCCCATGCCGATTGTCCGCTCGCGTCGGCGGTGGGAGCGCCGCTCACGCTGCGCCGGCAGGTCGTTGGGTGCATCGTGCTCTTTTTCGGCGAAGGCCAGAACCTGACCGCCGGTAAAGCCAAGATGGTCAGCGCGATGGCGCAGCTCATGAGCCTGCAGATGGAGCTGGCCGATCTCGATCGAAAAACCGAGCGACTGGCGAAGGCGGAGCTGGCAGCCCTACAGGCGCAGATCTCGCCGCACTTCGTGTACAACACCCTGAATACGATCGCGTCGTTCATCCGCACGCAGCCAGAGGTAGCGCGCCAGCTCATCATCGATTTCTCGGATTTCCTGCGTCAGACGTTCCGCCGGCGCGGCGAGTTCGCACGCTTCGCCGAAGAGTTGCAGTATGTGAACCAGTACCTCAGCTTCGAGAAGGCCCGCTTCGGCGAGCGGCTCAACGTCGTCTATCGCGTCGATCACGAGGTGCTCTCGACCGTCTTGCCGGTGCTGGTGCTGCAACCATTGGTCGAGAACGCGGTGCGGCATGGGATCGGCCGGCGGGTCGAGCCGGGGCGGATCGTGATCGTGGCCGAGGATCGGGGCAACGAGTGCTGGATCTGCGTCGATGACGATGGCCCCGGCATGGACGTTGAGACAGCACGCCAGGCGCTGCATGGTCCACGGCGCGAGTCGTTCGGCATCGGGCTCAGCAACGTCAACAAGCGCTTGCAGAGCGTGTACGGACCTGACCACGGCCTGGAGATCACCAGCCGACCCGGCGGCGGCACCCGTGTCAGTTTCAGCGTGCCGAAGTACAAGGTGGGCGTCGATGTGTAACGCTGCGGGGAGGTCGGGTGTGAGCCTGCGCGCTCTCGTCGTGGACGATGAAGTGCCGGCGCTGGAGGAGCTGCAATACCGCCTGCGCGAGGCTGAGCCGCACGCGCAGGTGCAGATCGCAGCGACGGCGACGGACGCGCTCCGGCTGCTGCATCAACAGCGCTTCCACGCGATCTTCGTCGATATCAACATGCCGGGCCTCTCCGGCCTCGAACTCGTGGAACTGGTCAACGTTCTGCCCGATCCTCCCGCAGTTGTGTTCGTGACGGCGTACGAAGAGTTCGCGTTGCGTGCTTTCGAGCTACGGGCCGTGGATTATTTGCTCAAACCCGTGGCGCCGGATCGCCTGCGCGCGACGCTTGATCGCATCCTCGGCCGCCGTATCAGGACGCAGGGCGAGGCAGAAGCGGCCGTCCACGCCCCGCGGCTCGAAAAGCTGCCCGTTGAAGGCGAAGGCCGGATCCTCCTTGTCGATCTGCCCGAGATCCGCTACGCCGAGGCCCGTGATGATATCGTCTACGTGCACACCGCCGACCGTGCCTATTCGACGCGGTTCTCGCTCAACGAGCTGGAGCGGCGATTACCAACGCCGCCGTTTCTACGCATCCACCGCGCTTATATCGTCAACATGCAGAACGTGATCGAGATCAGCCCCTTCTTCAATGGCACCTACCTGCTTACCGTGCGCGACGCTGCACGCACGCAGCTCACCGTCAGCCGTGGCCGCGTGAAGGATCTCCGCACGCTCATCGGTCTGTAGCTCTGCACCGCTCTCTCGCCGTTCGCCCCCCGATCTTTGCTGCTCAGCGGCGATTTTCGACCATCTACCGCCGAATCGTTGCCTCGCTGTCGCCTTGCGTTGCTCAATCCACTCACCGAAGCGGGCGCGCCCTTCGGCGGATGCAACCCGGGGGATGGCAAGGAGGGCAGAGGCACGACGGCCGGCGACAACACGTACTCAGGGCAACGGAGGTTTCCGGACCGATTGAGCATCGGTGTCCGCGCGCACCTTCAGGGTGCACAGAAGGAGTAGAGCTATGGATTCAGCGGCGCAGGCGATGCCCGCCGGTGGCGAGTTCGATCGCCTGGGAGGCGCGAAGATCTGGCAGGTCATCAGTGCCTCCTCGGTGGGCACGATGATCGAGTGGTACGATTTCTACATTTTTGGCAGTCTGGCGACGGTTATCAATACCAAGTTCTTTTCGAGCAAGAACGAAACCGCGGCACTACTCGGCACACTGGCGGTGTTCGCGGCCGGCTTCGCGGCGCGGCCATTCGGCGCGCTGTTCTTCGGCCGCATCGGTGACCTGCTCGGCCGCAAGTACACGTTCCTGCTCACGCTGGTGATGATGGGTGGTGCGACATTCGTCATCGGGCTGCTGCCCACGTATGGCGCGATTGGCGTGGCAGCGCCGATCATCCTGCTGGCGATCCGGCTGATGCAGGGTTTGGCGCTGGGTGGAGAGTACGGCGGCGCGGCGGTCTACGTCGCCGAGCATGTAGAAGATCGGCGACGAGGTTTCTACACGAGCTTCATCCAGACAACGGCCACGCTCGGGTTGTTCGTCTCGTTGCTGGTGATCCTCGCGGTGCGCGAGTCGCTGCCCAAGTCTGATTTCGAATCCTGGGGCTGGCGGCTGCCGTTCCTGTTCTCGATTGTGCTCGTGGCGATCTCGGTCTTCATCCGCCTGCGTCTACGCGAGTCGCCGCTCTTCAGCAGCCTGAAATCAACCGGGCGCACCTCGCGCATGCCGATCACCGAAAGCTTCGGCAGCCGGGAGAAGTGGCAAACGTTGCTGCTCGTGCTCTGGGGCGCGGCGGCCGGGCAGGCGGTGGTCTGGTACACCGGCCAGTTTTACGCGCTGACGTGGCTGCAGCAGGCGGCTGTCAAAGCCTCGGGCAAGAACATCCCGCCATTGAAGATCGCCGGTGTACCCGCGAACGATACGACCATCATCATGGCTGTTGCTCTGGCACTGGCTACGCCATTCTTCATCGTTTTCGGCGCGCTCTCGGATCGGATCGGTCGCAAGCCAGTGATGATGGCGGGTAACCTGCTCGGTGCGGCGCTGACGATCCCGATCTTCATTCTCATGCGCCACTTCACGCCGGTGGGCGGCAACTACCAGCCCGTGGTACTCGTGCTGGGTGTTTTCGTGCTGGTCCTTTTCGTGACGATGGTCTATGGGCCGATCGCGGCCTTCCTCGTCGAGTCGTTTCCATCGCGGGTGCGGTACACCTCGGTCTCGCTACCATACCATATCGCCAATGGGTACTTCGGCGGCTTCCTGCCGTTGATCGCGACGGCGATTGTGGCAAACCAGGTAGCGCACGGCAACCGCGATTTCGCGCCGTATGCTGGTCTCGTCTATCCAGTGGTGGTGGCAGCGATCACCTTCGTGGTTGGCACGATCTGGCTGCGCGAGACACGGCACAACTCGCTTCTAGAGGAGCGGTTCGTACCGCAGCGCAGCTACTCACCCTACGTGTTCTACCCACTGGTGCTGCTCAGTGTAGTCGCGTTGATTCTCGCGGATCAGCTGCTGACACCGACGCTCAACACCAGCAATTTCAACGTACAGTGGTTCTTCCGCATCCTGGCGCTGGTCGTGCTTGTTGTCAGTGTGGGCTACGCTCTTAGCCGGAAGATGAAGGCGGCGCGACCGGAGGTCAGCCCGGGAGGAGCAGGAAGCGCACAGAACTGAGACTTGGCGTTCAGCCCAGCGCGTTCGCGACGGGGGCGGTGAAGAACCGCCCCCGTGTTTATGTGCGCGCGGCAAGCTCAGGCGCGGTCATCGGCGGCGCGGAGGGCGATCAGCGCGGGATCGTCTGCACTGGCGTCGTGGTGGGCACGGATCAGTGCCGCCGTCCGCTCCGACGCGCCCACCTGGAGCGCTAGCATCGCTCCCGTCTCGGCGTGCGTAAGCGAGCGATAGAGCGCGCCGCGCAGCCCGCACGCGCCCGGCCGCGCGATGCGTTGTAGCAACCACGGCGCCCGGCCGAGAAGCACGAAGAGCACGCGTTCGTGCAGGTGAATGTAGCCTTTGCCCGCGTCGTGCAGCAGCGCGGCGACGGCGATCTCGCGGTCGGCGCGTAGGTTGGGCGGCAGCAGGCGCAGCGTTTCGATGCAGTGCCACTGGTCGCGCGGCGCCATGCGCAGGAAGAGGCGCTGTTGCGTAGGAGTCAGCAGCGCCCGCATTTCTGCCAGGGCGGCGGCGTCTGGTTGCGCACCGAGCGCGCGCCAGAGCTGGCCGAAGCGGTAACGCGCGCCGCGCGCCGGGCGTGAAGCGACAATGTCCATCGTGTCAGGTCAGCAGCAGATTGAGGATGCGCTCTTCCAGCGGCCCGATCAGGCGCGCGAAGATGTTCAGGCCGGGGATGAACGATCCGATCAACAGCAGCGCGAACAGCACTCCCGGGCCGTACGCTTCAAGCCGCGCGATAAAGTTGCCGATCTCGCCGGGAAATAGCGCGATGAAGATCTTGGTTCCATCGAGCGGTGCGAGCGGGATGAGATTGAACAGGCCGAGCAGGACGTTCATCGCCACCATCCAGATCAGCAGGTAGGCGACATAATTGCCGGCTGTCCATCCACTCTGTGGATAGTCGCTGTTGACGAGCTGAACCGCGTGCAACTTGATCGGCAGTGCGGCGATGCCAGCGATGGCGAAGTTGGCGAGCGGCCCCGCTAGCGAGACCCACGCCATTCCCGCCCGCGGCCCGACACGCAGGTTGCGCGGGTTGACTGGCGTAGGCTTCGCCCAGCCAAAGCCGATAAACAGGATCATCAGCGTGCCGAGCGGATCCAGATGGCGCGCCGGGTTCAACGAGAGCCGTCCCATCCAGCGTGCGGTATCGTCGCCGAGTAGGTGCGCGGTAAGCGCGTGCGAACATTCGTGCAGAGTCAGGCCGACGAGGAAGGCAAGCACGATCGCGAGCAAGAACCAGAACAGCGCGCGGGGATCGCTGGCGAGGTCGCCGAGACGGAAAAGCATGCCCGCTCCCGAAGAGGTCTCGTCTTCAGTGTAACAGAGCGCCGTCCGTTCGCCGGTGGGGCGCTTCCCCGATGCCTCGCTGAGACCGCTTGTTGCAAGCTGCGGGATAGGGGAAGGTAGGAGGAGCGAGGACCGCGCGGTAGCGCGGTCCGTAACGCGGAGAACGCGATGCCCGCCGGTCTCGAACGGCATATTCTCGATGCGATCCAGCATCTCTACCAGGCGATCGGCTGGCCGGGTGTGGTGTTGCTCATGGCGCTGGAAAGCGCCGGTATTCCTGTGCCCAGCGAAATCATCATGCCGCTCGCTGGCTGGTTCCTCGTCGAGGCGAAGGGGCACGGCTTTGCCTTCGTTGTGCTCGCGGCGTTCGTCGGCGCGCTGGGCAACACGCTCGGCTCGATCGTGGCTTACTACATCGGCGACTGGGGGGGCCGTCCACTGCTGGAACGGTACGGGCGATACGTCCTCATCACGCGACACGACCTCGACCGCGCCGATGCTTTCTTCGCGCGGCGCGGTGGCGTGGCCGTGTTCGTCGGCCGCGTGCTGCCGCTCGTGCGCACGTACATTAGCTTCCCCGCCGGTATCGCGCGCATGGAGATGCGTGCCTTCACGGCGCTAACATTCATCGGCTCGTTCCTATGGTCGCTCGGGCTGGCGTGGGCCGGCTACGCCCTCGGCGAGCACTACGACCGCATTCGCCAGGCGATGCGCCCGTTCGACTACCCCATCGCGGCGCTGATCGTAATCGGCATCGTCTGGTTTATCTGGCGGCACCTGCGTCGCGACGGGCGGGATGATGACGGCGCGCCTAGCGGCGGCACCGATACGGCCGAGCGCGCGACAACGCGCGAAGAGCGCGGCGAGTCAGAGAGCGCCAGCGTGACGCGACACCCGCTCTTCCAGGGACCATACCCGCCCACGCGCTACACGGCGACTGGATCCGCGGCGCGCCGGCCAGGCGCGCAACTCCCTGCCGACGACGATGCCCCTCGCGAGCCGCGCAACATTGTGCGCCAGATCATGCGCGGACGGCGGCGGCCCGGCCGGCGATGAGCCTCCGGGTGCTGCTCGCGGCCACGTTGCTCGCGGTGCTGCTGGGGGCGTGCGCGGGCAAGAGGCAAAAACCGACACCCTCGCCCAGCGTTGCGCCCCATCTGGTGCTCGTCGAGGAGCACGGCGACAGCGCGCGCATCGTGCTGGAGCGCCCCGGCGATGCGGCCGGCTGGCGCGTGATCGCGGCGATCGAGCATCGGCAGGGGTACGGTGTGCGCGCAACGGTCTCGCCTGACGGCCGGCTCGTGGCCTACGCGGTTCTACCGCGCGACGCCGTTGACCCGGATACACAAGCGCAGCTGTGGTTGCTGCCGCTTGATGGACGGAAGCCGCGCCGCCTCGCGATCGGCGTCGATCTGCGCAGCGATCTCGTCTGGTCGCCCGATAGCACCTGGGTCACGTACGAGCGCGTGCCCGACGATCCGACAAAGGTGCTCGATGTGCGGCGCGTCAACATCGCTGGCGCGGGCGATGAGCTGCTTGCGAGCGATACCGCTACGGTACGGTGGTATGCAATGGGCTACACCCCCGATGGTCGGCAGCTTGCCCTGGCGCGTCTGGATGCGGACGGCACCATGGTTGGGCTCGCACCCACCGGTTCGGTTCCGGAGACCGGCTATCGCTTCACCGGCGCGTCGCGCACTTTCATCGTCTCCGGACGGGGATGCCCGGCGCTCCTCGCCCTTGGCGAAGAGAACGGCCGACAAGTCTACCGCGCTTACGCCTGCGATGGCACCGGCTATTCGCGCCTAACGCGCGGCGGCCTGGAGGACACGGGCATCGCCTGGAATCCGGTGACCAACGTCTTCGCCGTCGGGGTCGTAGCGGGGCCACCAGGATCGGCGCCGCCCATTGCCGCCCGCCGCGACGCTGAAGTCGTCGTTCCGCCTTCCGGGTTCGATGTGCCGCTGGCCTGGTCGCCCGATGGTCGCGCCCTGGCCGTGCGCCACTTCACCGGCACCACGACCGACGCTCCAGGTGAAGCGTCGATCGTGGTTGTGCTGACCGGCGGCGCGCGAGTCACGATCACGGGCGATGGCCCGCTCGATGTAGCGGGCTGGACCGGCGCTTGACATAGGCACGGTCCACGCGCGCGAACGCTGCGAGTTTCCGGGAGACAGCGCATTGCATACAGTAGCCGCCCTTGCCTACGGTGCGGAGACAGAGGAGGGTGCAATGCCAAGCCAGGTCGCGCGATGCCGCAGCGCTTCGTAGGGCGTGGACGCGCGATCGCTCTGGCCGTCATGGCGCTGGCGATCGTCGCGCTGGGAGGAGGGAAGGCTGCGCGGGCGCAGCAGGGCCAGCAGGTCATCCTGCTATACCCCGGCTGGAACAACATCGCCTTCCTCGGGCCGACGCAGCCGGTGGAGACGGCGCTGGCGCCAATCGCCGGCGCTTACGATGCGATCTATCGCTTCGACGCCGCCAGTCAGGGCTGGCTAATGTACGACCCCGCGGGAGCAACCGCTTCCAGTTTCAGCGACCTCAGCCAGGGAGCGGCGTACTGGATCCATATGCTCCGGCCTGCCACGCTCACCGTGGGTCTGGCGGCGCTCTCGTCTGGTGCAAACGATCAGCCGTTGCTCGTGGGCTGGAACAACTACGCGCAGGTTGCGCCTACGGCTCCCGTTTCCACCGCGCTCCAGCCCTACGGAGCGACGTATACCGTCGTCTGGCACTGGGACGCCGCCGGCCAGCGCTGGCAAATGTACGACCCGACCCCGGGCGCGGCCAGCGATTTCCAAACGCTTGTGCAAGGGCAAGCCTATTTCGTACACGTCGTGGCGCCGAGCCCGATCGCACCCGGGCCGGCGAAGCCAAGTTGCTACGTCTTCCGCTCGTACCAGCCGATGATCGCCGAGGTGTCGGCGGCGCTAACGCTAGCGAGCACCAACACGTTGATGAGCGACCCCTCTTTCCAGCTCAGCGCAATCCACACCAGTCCCGACGGCGGACCGCAGATCGCGCCGCCGTACATCCCCGTGACGGTGCTCAAAGCCGTCGGCTGGATCGAATCGGGCTGGCGACAAGCGACGTACGCGGTGCCGCGTGGCAGCAGCGGCGTCACAATCACCTCGAGCAGTTGCGCCTACGGGCTGATGCAGGTCCTGACCGGCATGCAGATCTCTGGCCAGCCGACGACACGCCAGCAGGCGATCGGCTCGGATTATCAGGCGAACATCGCTGCGGGGGCGCAGCTGCTGCTGGCGAAGTGGAACATGGCCCCGGAGAAACTACCCGTCTACGGGCGGCGCGACCCACGCATCATCGAGGATTGGTACTTCGCGCTGTGGGCGTATCACTGCTATGGCGATACCTGTGGCAGGTATAACGTGCACAACAACCCCGACGATCCGGCGCTGAAGTGGCCACGACCGATGTTCGGTTCGCCCGAGCAGCAGAATTCGAAGGGCGCTTTCACCGCGGCAGATTACCCCTACCAGGAGTTGGTCTACGGCCTGATCGCCAACCCGCCGGTTGTCGATGGCGCGCCGCTGTGGCCAGCGATCCCAATTACCTTGCCGCCGCATGGCAGCGTTGGTTTCCCCGTGCCGCACAACGTGCCCGAAAGCTCGGCGCACCTCGACAACGGCATGACGCTGCCCGTTGCGCCCGCTCCCCAAACGCCTACGGCCACGCCCACGCCAGCGCCGACACCCGCGCCGGCACGGTAAGCGCCACGAGTTCGCAGGCCTTGTAGACGCGGACGGCGCGTGCCAACGCTCCCGGCGGGTGGAGGCGATCAAAAAACCGGCCGGGGTCTCTTCGAAGAACCCGGCCGGTATCGGGTAGGTGCTGTTCGCGATCAGCAGTTCACGTAGTAGATGAACCCGTTGATCACGACGGGCTGAAGACCCGAGCCCGGCACGCACGTACTGCTCAGACCGTAACCATAGAAGTACGGATAGTAATACGGGTAATAGTAGTAGGGATAGTACGACGAGTACGAGGTGCCAAGCGACAGACCCGTGCCAGAGCAGACGAGCTGACCATTCACGGAGATGACCACGCCACAGCCGTACGTCAGCGTGCCAAGGCCGTAACCATTGCAGATCGGCACGCCGTTGACGTAACCAATGCTCGTGCAGCTCGTGCTCGTCGAGCTGATCGGTGTGCAGTAAGGGACGCCGTTAGCATAGACCAGCGCGTAACCACTGCTGCACGTCGGCGCCGTCGTTGAGGTCGTGTACGACGAGGGTGCTACGGCGCCTGCCCCCGGGTACGTGCCGCTGAAGACGGCGACGTAGAGTTCGCCCGTGTTGTTGATGTTCTGCACGAAGACTTCGACGGTGGCGCTGTTGGCTAGCGCGTTCGTGACGTAGCCAGTGGCCTGGCCGCCAGTGTTCGAATACAGATCACCGTTGGCAAGCTGACACCCGCTCTGCGTCGGCAGGCCGACGTTCGCCGAGCAGGCGTAAACGTAGTAGGTGTTGCCCGGGAGAACACCGTTGATCGTGACGGCAATGCTGTTGTAGCCCGTGAGCGTGACGATGCCCTCGGCAGGGTAGCCAGCATAGACCGGCGATAGGCCGACGGTGACGGGTGTCTGCGCTCTGGCATGGCCGGGTATCGCCGCCAGCGCGCCGACCGTGAGGGCGACGATCGCGGCTCCCAGCGGTTTCTTCATGGAATCTCGCCATCTCATATGTTCCTCCTTGCGATCTTTGCTTCGCATAACGAAGCGTGCTATCCCTCTTTTCACAGTGTAGATCGCATTCCGTAGAAAAACCTGAAGATTTGGTGCCAGATAGAAAAAGGCATACCTCCGCGATGGATGACGCCTTGCCCGAATGGGTCATTCCCGCTGCTTCCCTGCTCTCTCAAACCGTCGACTCCGCTACAATGCGCGCGGCGGCCTGTTGCAAGGGGGTGGAGGATGGCCATCAGGCCCATTGTGATCGCCGGCACGCCGGAGGGCGAAGTCCTGCGCCGTCCAGCGCATCGCGTGCGCGATGTGCGCGATCGCGCGATCCAGAAGCTGATCGAGGACATGTTCGAGACGATGCGCGACGCGCCAGGCGTCGGTCTGGCAGCACCGCAGGTCGGCGTGCCTTTGCGGCTCATCGTGATCGAGGCGACGGAGGCCAATCCGCCGCTGGTGCTCGCCAACCCGGAGATCGTGAAGCGTTTCGGCCGCCGGCGCGTGACGGAAGGCTGCCTCTCGGTGCCTGGCTATCAGGGCGAGCTGTGGCGCGCCGAACAGGTGCTCGTGAAGGGGTTGGACGCGAGTGGCAAGGAGGTGCGCATCAAGGCGCCGCCCAACTCATTGCTCTCGCAGGCGCTGGAACACGAGATCGGGCACATCAACGGCACGCTCTATACCGATCTGATCGAAAAGCCGGAAGACCTCTACCGCATCCGCGTGCGCGCCGAATCGTCGCGCTGAACGCCTCGCCTCGCCGCACTCGCGTAACCGCCCGTGCCGTGAACGCGCCTCGGGCGCGGTACGATGATGACGATGACGTATCTGCTCGACACGCCCGATCGCGCCGCGGCGCGCGTGCTTGAACAACTGCCGCGCTCGGTGCGCGATGCGCTGCTTCTGCCCGGCGCTGCTCTGTATCTCGTTGGCGGCTTCGTGCGCGATGCGCTGCTTGGCCGCACGAACCGCGATCTCGACCTGACCGTCGGCGGCGATGCGCTGGCGACGGCGCGGCAGATCGCCCGGCGGCTTGGTGCGGTGGTAGTCACGCTCGATGCAGAACGTGGGGCCTATCGCGTTGCGCTGCGGGAGCTGCTCGCGGGCATCGCGATGGTCGACGTCACACGGCTGCGCGCGCCAGCGATCGAGGCCGACCTACGCCTGCGCGACTTCACGGTCAACGCGATCGCGGTGCCGCTTGCAGACGAGGGCGGCGGCACGCCGCGCCTGATCGATCCAATGGATGGCGTCGGCGATCTGCGGCGGAAGCTGCTGCGCATGGCCGGGCCAACGGCTTTTACCGACGATCCGTTGCGCCCGTTGCGTGGCGCTCGCCTGGCGATCGAGCTGGACTTCACGATCGAGGAAGAGACCGTGCGCGCGGCACGCGCTGCCGCGCCGTTGCTGACGCAGGTTGCCGCCGAGCGCCGCCGGGACGAATTCTCGCGTATCCTGGCCTCCGATGCGGCCGGGCACGGTGCGCGCCTGATGGATGAGCTCGGTCTGCTCTCTGTGCTGCTGCCCGATCTCGACGCGGCGCGCGGCTGTACGCAACCACCGGAGCATTACTACGACGTGTTCGAGCACAGCCTCGCAACGCTGGACGCGCTCGATGCGCTGCTGCGGCACGAGCCGCCGGACGATGCGCGCGAGCGGCTGCTCTGGAGCGGGGCGCAGACCGTGTTCGCACGCGTGCCAGCGGCGCGGGCGCGGCTGGAGAGCATCGCCGCTGACGAACGGCCATGGCGTGCCACGCTAAAGTTCGTCGGGTTGCTGCACGATGTCGCCAAGCCGGAGACGCGCACCGTCGAGCCGGCGACGGGCCGCGTGCGGTTTTTCGGCCACAGCGAACGCGGCGCGGAACGGGCTGGGGCGCTGGCGCGAGCGCTGCGCTTCTCTGCCCGCGAGGTCGCGTACGTTGAGAAGCTGATCGCGCAGCATCTACGGCCAGGGATGTTGGCGTCGCCGGGCCAGCCGCCGACACGCCGTGCGCTCTATCGGCTCGCGCGCGACCTCGGCGAGCACGTGCCCGACCTCTTCCTCCTGCATCTGGCCGATCACGCCGCTGTGCGTGGGCCGCGCCTCACGGCGGAGGAATGGCGTCAACACGTTGCGTATTTCGATGCGTTGCTCGCTATCCTGTATAGCGAGAAGGTTGCTAGCCTGCCGCGGTTGATCACGGGCGACGACCTGATCGCCGAGCTAGGCCTGCGTCCCGGCCCGTTGCTGGGGCGGCTGCTCGAAGCGGTGCGTGAAGCCCAAGCTGCCGGCGAGGTGACGGATCGCGCGGGCGCGCTGGCGCTGGCCCGGCGCGTGCTCGCGGAGGAGAAGGACGATGGCTGATAACGGCCTCTCGATCATGTTCCAGCTCATCCTGACGTCGGCCATCATCCTCGGCGGCTTTTACTTCATCCTGCTGCGCCCCGTGATGCAACAGCAACGCAAAACCAAGCGCGATCTGCTCGAACTGCAGGTCGGTGACGAAGTCGTGACGACGGGGGGGTTACTCGCTCGCGTCATCGACATCCGTCAGCCTCCTTCGGGTCCGCTAGAATTGATCCTCGAACTCGCTCCTGGCGTTACCGTGCGCGCATTGACGACGGCGATCCAAGAACGCCGCGCGCCGGCGGCTGCGCTGGGTGCTGCCGAATCGTCCCCCGGTCTGAGCGAGGACCTGAGCGAGGCAGAGAGAGCAGCCGAGCCGCAGCGCGAGGAGCAGGTGGAGGAAAACGAGGCCGCATCAGCGCGGAGCGGCGGCTCGTGAGCGGCACGTTGCTTGCCTCGACGTGTCCCGCTCTCTACAGTGGCAGGGCGACGATCGGGCCGCGCCGACCTCTGTTGCACGCGGCGCGGGTGCGTCGCGTACAGAATCGGTGCGATTAAGGAACGGTTGGATTCATGCGGCAGCGCTCGAACCAGATCCTCCTCGTCTTCGTCATTCTGCTTACGGCCTTCGCGGTCTACGTCGTGTGGCCGAGTGCGCCGAAGCAGTACTTCCCCAGCTTTATCCCCTGGCCGCGTGGCGGCGGCCTCTCGATCGATGGTTTTCATCGCAAGGCGATGAAGCTGGGCCTTGACCTGCGCGGCGGCGTGGAGATCGTGGTGCAGGCCGATCCGCCGCCCGGCTACGATACGAAGAATCTCGACGGCGCCATGAACACGGCGCTGAAGATCTACGACCGTCGCCTCAACAACAGCGGTCTCACCGAGGCCGAAGTCACGCGCCAGGGCACGGACCGCATCGTTGCCGATATCCCTGGCACAACGCTCGATCAGGCGCGTAACCTGATCGGTAAGACCGCGCAGCTGGAGTTCAAAGAACCGCAAATCGATCCAAGCACGCAGGCTCCGGCCAAGGATGCGAACGGTAATATTATCTACATCCCCGCTTGTCTTGACTACGGCTGCCCGAATGGGGAGCAACCGCTCACGGGCCGTTTTCTCAAGCCGAACGCCTTCGTCGGTACCGACCAGATCGGCCAACCGGAGGTGAACTTCGAGTTCACAGCGGAAGGCGGCAAGATCTTCGGGGCGGTGACGCAGCGCAACATCGGCAGGCCGGTAGCGATCTACCTCGATAACCAGCTCATCAGCGCGCCGATCGTGCAGTCGGTGATCAACGACCGCGGGGTGATCCAGGGGCCCAATCTGGATGCGAAGACGCTGGTGGCGCAGCTGAACGCCGGCGCGCTGCCGCTACCGTTCAAAGTTGTTTCCGAGCAGACCGTCGATGCGACACTCGGTAAAGACTCGGTGCAGAAGAGCGTCTTTGCGGGCGAGATCGGGTTCCTCGCCGTGGCGTTCTTCATGATTACGTTCTATCGCTTGCCAGGCGTGCTGGCCGCGCTGGCACTCAGCATCTATTCGTTCGTCGTCTTGATGATCTTCAAGCTTGTGCCAGTCACACTGACGCTGCCGGGGATCGCCGCCTTCGTGCTCTCGATTGGTATCGCCGTCGATGCGAACATTCTCATCTTCGAGCGAACGAAAGAGGAGTTACGCGCCGGACGCGGGCTGAACGCCGCCATCGATGAGGGTTTCCGCCGCGCCTGGCCCTCGATCCGCGATTCTAACGTCTCGACGATCATCACCAGCCTGATCCTGTACTGGTTCGGCGACCAGTTCGGCGCGGCGCTCGTCAAAGGCTTCGCGTTGAACCTGGCGATCGGTGTACTCGTCAGCCTCTTCTCGGCAGTGCTGGTGACGCGGCTCTTCCTGCATCTGACGGTGGGGACGCGCATTGGCCGCAGCTCGCTAATGTTCGGGGCGCAACGGCCACAGTACGCCAAGCGACCCGAGGACGTCGCGCGCAAAGAGCGCACACGGCTGCCTGGCTTCCTCAACCTCGTTGGCAACCGCAAATGGTACTATGTGCTCTCGCTGGCGATCATGGTGCCCGGGCTGATCTCGCTGGCCTTCTTCCGGTTGAAGCCGGGCATCGAGTTCACGTCTGGTACGACGTTCACCGTGCGCTTCCAGCAGCCGCCGAGCCAGCAAGAGCTGGTCACGCAATTGCGTACATACAATCTCGGCGAACCGACGGTCACGCAGAAGGGAGACCAGTGGACGATCGAGTTCCCGCAAAACGTGCCGCAGCAGACGTTGCAAAACCGTCTGCAGAACGATTTCTCGGTCGCGAAGTACACCCCGCTCGATAACGGCGCCACGGTGACCTTCAAGACGCCCCCCACCGGTGGCGAACTGCGCAGCGAGCTTGCCAGCCTGGGTTTCTCGGAGGCGCGCGTGCAGGGCACGTCGAACGGCTCGTTCAACGTGCGCGTGAAGGCGTTGCAAGGCAACGTCACAACCTCCGATGTCGGCCCGGCGCAGCCCTCGGCACTCGATAACGTGACGACCGCGCTGATCCAGAAGTTCGGCCATCTGACCGATCCCAGCAACCACGTCACCGACCGATTGATCAGCAGCGATACCGTCTCGCCGATCGTCTCGCGCGAGATCGTGCAGAAAGCGACGTTCGCCGTGCTGGCTGCCTCGGTGGCGATCTTGCTCTACATCTCCTGGGCGTTCCGCGCGGTCAAGAAGCCGTTCCGCTACGGCACGACGGCGATCATCGCCCTCTTGCATGACGTGATCGTGGTTGTGGGCTTGTTCTCGATCTTCGGTGTGTTGTTCAACACTGAAGTCGATACGATGTTCATCACCGGGCTGTTGACGGTGATCGGTTTCTCCGTGCACGACACGATCGTTGTCTTCGACCGCATCCGCGAGAATCTGCAGCGCGGGTTGAGCCGTGACTTCGAAGTCGTCGTCAACGAAAGCCTGCTGCAAACGCTCGACCGCTCGCTGGCAACCAGCCTGACGGTCGTTTTCACGCTGATCGCACTGCTGCTGCTTGGCGGCGTGACGCTGCGGCCGTTCGTGCTGGTGCTGCTGATCGGCATCATCTCGGGCACGTACAGTTCGATCGCCATCGCTAGCCAGTTGCTGGTCGAGTGGGAGAAGCATGATCCGGGCGCTTTCTTCAGCCGCTTCTTCCGGCGGCTGTTCCGGCGTGCGGCACCGGCCACGTCCACGGCTCCACGGGCCGGCCAGACCGTGGCCTGACGCGCGGGGCGAGCGCGCTGCGTGAAGCTGGACGTTGCGCCGCTGACCGCCGCACTGCCCGAGCGGCCAGCCGATGTTTGTCTGGTTGTTGATGTGCTGCGCGCCACGACGACGATCGCGACGCTCCTCGCGCGCGGCGCACGAGACGTCGAGCTTGTAGGTAGCGTGGAGGAGGCGATCGCCCGGCGCGATGCACTGCCCGACACCTTCGCCTGTGGCGAGGTGGGTGGTTTGCCGCCGCCCGGTTTCGAGTACGGCAACTCGCCCGCCGAGTTCGCTGCCCTCACGTGCACGGGCCGCACGGCCATCCTGTACACCAGCAACGGCACGCGGGCGCTGCGCCGCGTTGCGAGTGCTCCGGCCGTCTTCGCGGGCGCGCTCGTCAACCGGCGAGCGGTGGTGCGCGCCGCGTTGGAGGCCGCTCACCGGCTCGCTACGGGGCTGACGATCGTCTGCTCGGGCACCGCGCTCGGCACCGCGTTCGCGCTGGAAGACTTCTTCTGCGCGGGCGCGCTGGTCGAGGAGGCGCTGCGGTTCAGCGGCGAGGCGCCGGAGCTCGGCGACGGCGCGATCGCAGCCCTGCGCGTGTACGAAAGCTTCGCCCGTGATGCGCGCGCCGCCTTCGCTGCCGCCGAACACGGCCGCACGCTGGCGGCGCTGGGCTTCACCGACGATCTCGACTTCTGCGCCCGCGTCGATACGTTCGCCGTTGTGCCGCTGGCGGTGGTTGAAGGGGACCGCATCGTGCTACGCGCGGCCTAATCGACCTCGCGCGCCATCTCCTCCAGACGGCGCAACGCCTCCGGTTCTGGCTCGATCAGGCCATAGCGCGCGGCGTTGAAGGATGCTGTGGCGGCGCGCGCCACGGATACGTCGACGGCTGTTTCCAGCGATGGCTCAAACTCGTTCGGTGTGGCAGCAGCAGGGCGTACGGCGCCGCGCCTCGCGGCGTGGTCGAGCAGGCGCAGATAGATGCGGCGCACGGCGAGGATGCCCGGCGGCAGATCGGGTGTCGTCGGAGCGGTACTCTGCCCACGGCGCGGCCGCAACCCTTGCAGCAGCAGCGCCAGATCGTCGCGCAAGCTGCCCTCGATTTCGATCGGCTCGCGTTCCTCACCTTCCTCCTCTCGGCGCCGCGCACGCCCGAACAACGCATAGGCGATGCTCGCGCAAAGAGCGACGATCGCGACCACGAGCGCAACCTTGAGCAGGAGCACCCCGAACGCCGCGAACCCGTTGAGATGCGTGGGGTGGAGTTGGCGCGAAACGTGCGCCGCCTGGCCCGGATCGGGCGGCAGGCCTGCCTCGCGCTGGCCGAGAGCGGTCAGCACGCGGTCGAGCAGCAGGGCGAGTGGGTAGGCGACGATCAGCATCACGGCGACGAAGGCGTAGAGCGCGAGCGTGAGCGCGGGGGCCAGCGTGTGGTCGTAGAGCCAGCCAAGCGGCCCGAGTGGCAGCACGCCGAGAAGCAGCGCGGCGATCACCAGGCCGAGCACAGCGCCGATCGTGATCGGCAGCCACGGACCGCGCGCCGCCGTGCCGCTCTCTTCGCGCGCGTCGCGCTGGTGGATCAGTGCCAGACCGATCAGCCCACAGGCGACCAGCGGCAGCGATGCCGCCTCGATCGCGCCGTAGCCGCGGTTGCCCTGGTCGAACAGCAAAGCGATCGCTAGCAGCCCCATGCCCAGCGAGAAGCTGGTGACGATGTGAGCACGCGCGATGTTCAGCTGGGCAACGCGCGCGGCGCGCAGCCAGAGCCCGATGAGCAGCGCGAGCTGGATCGGCTCGTCGGGCTGCAACGCGCCACGACCGAAGCCCGCCGGCGGCAGGCCGCGCGGCGTGAACGCGAGCGCGGCAATGGCGAGCAGACCAACAGCGCTAAGCACACCGCCGATCGCCGTCAGAACGCTGGGCGGCAGATCGAACGACTCTACCGCACGTGTGACCAGCAGGCCACCCGCGGCCGCGGCGGCGAAGGCGAGAAACGGTGGTGCCCCCCTTGCGGCCAGCCCGGCCACGAACGCGGCGAGAATGTAGACTGCTTGCGTTTCGAGCGCCACGAAGACGGCGAGCAGCGTCGGCGTTTCGTAGCGCGCCGAACGATCGGGCCTCTTGCCTGCCGTATCACGCGAAGCCATCACGCCGTCCCGAGGAGCCATGGCGATCCTCGTCGGTACCCTGTGCGTGTATCGTAACGGGTGCCGCGTGGAGAGAGGCAGCGCGGTCGACCTCTACACGCTTTCTTCTCATTGCTCGTTGCAGGCGTACTGTGTTCTTTCGCCTGAGGGACGAGCGTGAGGCCTCGTTCAGCGGGTCCAGAGACGCACCAGCTCCGGCGTTGTACCGCCGTAGGCGAGCGGATCGGAACGTTCGAAGGCGCGCAGCCGCGGCGACACGTCGTGCACGGGGATCGCCTGCGGATAGTGCTGTGGCGGCGTATCGGCGGCCCAGTAAACCGCGACAGCGAAACCTTCGGAGCGCAGACGTTCGATCCGCCGCGCAAGCCCTGCGCCGAGGTAGCCGGTGACGACCGCAATGCTCGCGCCCAGTGGCAGTTTGCGTGCCTGCCGTTCGAGGAGCTCCTCCAGTGAGGAGACGGTGAACGGCCCGACCGTCGCCAGCGCTTCGAGCACGCGCGCGAGTTGCTCTGGATTGCGGCCCGCTGGCACGATCAACGGCCGATTCGCGCCAGGGTACGTGCAGTTGACCAGCAACCCGAAGCTGAAAGCGCTGTCGTCGGCCAGCGCCGCCAGGCTCGCCGCCACGGTCACGACGCGCTCCAGCAGCAGCGGATCGTACCCCTCCCAGCTGTGCGCGAGAGTATCGGCGTTCAGCGCAATGAGCAGGAGCGTCGTTGCGGAGGGATCGTACAGCCGCGCCTGCAGCGCGCCACGGCGCGCCGTCGCTTTCCAGTCGATCCGTTTGAGTGGGTCGCCGGGGCGATAGTCGCGGATGCCGGCGATACGGCTCGGGTCTTCGAAGAGGCGGTTTTCACCGCGTGCCGCTCCGAACGGCCGCGCGTGCGGGAGCGGTGTCTCGGCCAGATCGATGCAGCGCGGCAGCACGATGATCGTATCGGTGGTGGGTAGCTCGTGTTCGCGGGGGAAGAGACCGAGGAGATCGCCGGCACGCAGCCGCGTCTGTCCCACCTGGAAGTAGCCGCGCG
>Ga0209061_1001622_pt1 | contig 35202 bp, 32 predicted proteins | sample Coa_R1_10_FD_187157 | JGI IMG/M metagenome (GOLD analysis project Ga0209061, IMG submission 187157) | Surface soil microbial communities from Centralia Pennsylvania, which are recovering from an underground coalmine fire - Coalmine... | ecosystem: Environmental > Terrestrial > Soil >... | reverse complement strand
GCCAAGCAGCAGCGTCGCGAGCGGCACGCTCAGGCGATGCAGCAGATCGTTGCCGCGCCGCTCGAAGCGTGGATCGGGGCGCACCGAGATGAGCAGGTAGAGATCCCCTGGCGGCCCACCAGCTTGGCCAGGCAGCCCCTGACCGGCGATGCGCACGCGTGAGCCGTTTGTGACCCCGGGTGGAATCTTGACTTCGAGCCGGCGCGTCTGGCCGTCCGGCATCTGCAAAGTGAGCAACCGCGTTGCGCCGCGATACGCCTCGTCGAGACCGATCTCAACCGGCTGCTCGAGATCGCCGCCAGGCCGCGGGCGTGGCGTCCTCCCCACCCTCGCGCCGCGGCCAAAGAAGGCTTCGAAGAAATCGGAGAAGGGGCTGCCCTCGCCGAAAAGATCGCGCAGATCTTCTTCGCTGGCGGTGCGGTACTCGTAGCGCACCCCTTCGGGGCCGGCACCGCCCATCGCCCGTGCGAACTCCTCCGGACTTGCCGAGGCGCCAGCGGCCGCGCGCGCCCGCTCCCATTGCTCGTATTCCTTCCAGCGCGCGCCAAGCTGGTCGTACAGCTTGCGTCGCTCCGGGTTGGAGAGCACCTCGTACGCTTCGTTGATGCGCTTGAAACGCTCCTCGGCCTCTTTGTTGCCGGGGTTGACATCGGGGTGGTATTGCCGCGCCAGCTTGCGGTACGCGGTGCGGATCTCTTTATCCGTGGCGGTTTTCGGCACGCCGAGGATCGCGTAGTAGTCCTGGAATTCCATGGGCGCTGCTGCCTGCCTCGTCGAAGCTAGTGGTGCTCGTTGCGGCCGCCGCGTTGAGCGGGTTGTCGCTCGCGCGGACCGTACGGGAGCGGGATGTATTCGACCGAGGGCCGGCGCTGGCTCGTCTGCGGGTAGAGCTCCATGAGCGTGTAGACTTCCCGCGGCATATCGGTGCTGACGGGCAGACCCAGCTCGCGCGCCTCGGAGACGGAGATCGGGTAATCGTGCGTCCAGACGCCGCTAGAGAGAACGCGCGCGATCGCATGCGCTTTTTCCGGTGGCATGTGGCGGCTCAGCAGCTGGCATACCGTGTGCTCCACCTGGCGCAACGCCTTGCGCGCCACATCGGCCAGAATCAGCGTCTGGTCGTCGATCTCGCTTGGTGGTTTCTGCTCCAGCACCTGCAGGATCGAGGCAGCAGGGTACTGACCGAGCTGCGGATCGACCGGCCCCAGCACGGCGTTCTCGGACATGACGATCTCATCGGCGGCGAGCGCGATCAGCGTACCGCCGCTCATCGCGTAGTGCGGTACGAAGACGGTGACCTTCGCCGGGTGACGCGCCAGCGCATCGGCGATCTGCTCGGCTGCCAGGACCAGGCCGCCCGGCGTGTGCAGAATGAGGTCGATTGGCACGCTCTTGTCGGTCATCTGGATCGCGCGCAGGACCTCTTCCGAGTCCTGGATATCGATGTAGCGCGCGATCGGGAAGCCGAGCAGGCTCATCGTCTCCTGGCGATGGATGAGGCCGATCACGCGGCTGCCCCGCCGCGATTCGAGTTTGCGGAAGGCGCGTAGCCGCTGCTGGTGCAGCAGTTTCTGGCGCACGATCGGCTGCAACGACACGAGGATGAAGAAGATCCAGAGATAGTCCAAGATCGACATCGTGGGCGTATCTCCGTCTATCGATTTCTGTTCAACAGCACGTGGATATCGTAGCAATGCGCGTGAGGACGACGGCAGGTGGACGTTGCTGTCGGCGTCGCCGCTTTACTGCTCGCACGCACCGGTCCGGTGGCGCAATACCTCGCGCGGATGCGTGGCCGGTCAGCGCGGTTCTGGGGGGGCGTTCTGCGTGGCATTATCTGGGCGGATCGGCTTCAGGCAGATCGCGACGAGCGCGGCGCTGGCGAGGAAAGCAAGCGCGACCGCGACGAAGCCCGCGCGCAGCGAGAAGCGTGCGAACAGCGCCGCCGCCAGCGGGCCAACGATGAATCCCGTCGCCTGGATGCTCGCCGCAAGGCCGAAGGCGGTGCCACGCAGGTCGAGTGGCACGCTCGAGGCGATGAGCGTATTCGTGGCCGGGATGATCGTGCCTTCAACCACCGCCGCTACGGTGAACCACAACGTGTAGAGCCAGAGGCTGGCCGAGACCGCTAGGAAGAGATGGGCGGCAGCCGTCGTCAGCGCGATGCTGATCAGCAGGCGGCGCAGCATGCTCGGCCGTCCCGCGAGCCGTGCCAGCCCCCACGCACCCACGACCGAGCCGATGCCGGCGATGGTGAAAGCGATGCCGGTCGCGTTCTCTGCGGAACCGCGCGCGATGTTCTGCAGGGCAACCGGAGTGGCGACGCGCACAAGCTGGCTCGCGGTGTAGATCACGAAGTACAGCGTGAGGCCGATGAGGAGCGTGGTCGAAAACGGCAGACCCAGACCGTGCCGCCGCGGCACTGGTCCACGTGGTGCAGGACGAAGCCGTGCGCGCGTGATCGGATCGCGCGGCACGCGCCAGATAACCACCACGCCGCTGAGGGCGGGTAGCGTTGCCCCGATCAGGATCGCCTGGCGCAGATCGAAGAGCGCCGCCAGCCCCGCGCCCAGCGCCGGCCCGAGCATCGTGCCCACGTACTGCGCCCCGGTCACTGTTGCCAGCGCGCCGCTCATTCCGTCGCCCGGGACGGTGACCGTCGTCAACGCGACGGCAGCGGGAATGAAGCCCGAGAGCAAACCCTGCAACGTGAGCGCCAGCACCACGTGCCACGGTTGCGTGGCCAGTGCCACCACGAGCGTTGTCAGCGTGGCGGCGAACAGCGCCCGCACGAACATCAGCTTGCGACCATACCGATCGGCGAGCACGCCCCAGAGTGGTCCGGCGAGGATGCGCGCGATCCCCTGGCCAGTCGTCGCCGCAGCGACCCACGCCAGCGCTGCTGCCTCGCTGCCCGCGCCCAGCCGCTGCTCGTAGAGCGGTAGGAACGGGTACCAGAAGTTCATGGCGAAGCTCGCCAGCAGCGCACCGAGCGCGATGGCGGCAACGGGGCCACCGAGATCAAGCGCATCGACCGAGCGGCCCATCCGTGCCGCGAGCCGCCGTCGCAGCCCGAGCCTGGCCGCCGCGGCGCGCGAACCGTCCATCGTCGTCATCCTCTCTTCGAGTGGGCGCCGCCGTGCGATACCGCCGTTTGCGCCAGCGTACTACGCGGCGCGGGAACGTGGCCGCGTCGTACCCGGCACGGCGACAACGGCTGCCGCCCGCGTTATAGTGACAGAACAAGACGACGGAAAGGGTTGCGACGTGGCCGACGAAAGACGCGAAACAGCCGAGACGGTCGATGCCGACGCGCTGCTCGCTCAGGCCGTCGCGAAGCTGACGCTGCTGGAGCGACGACGTATCGAAGCGGGCGTGCTTGTACCGCTGATCCGCGCCTTTCAGCAAGAGTTCGGCGAGGAGCGCGTCAACATCATTGTGCGGCGGGTGATCGTGGCGATCGCCGAGCAACAGGGCCGCGAGCAGGCAACGCGACGTGGCCAGAACGACCTGCTCGCCTTCGCCGAGAACATGCAGGCGTTCAGCGGCGGCGGCGCGCTCGAGGTCGAGATCATTGAACGCGATGCCGAGCGCGTTGGCTTCAACGTGCGCCGCTGCCGCTTCGCCGAGATGTACCGGGCGATGGGCGCCGGCGACCTTGGCTACCTCCTCTCGTGCAACCGCGACGCCTCGTTCGTCTCCGGTTTCAACCCCGCGATCGGCTTCACACGCACGCAGACGATCATGCAAGGCGCGCCATACTGCGATTTTCGCTATCGCGCCGCCAACGAGCCCCCGCTGCGTCCGACGTTGCCAGAGAATGAGCATTTACGCTTTGAGAATCAGCTTCTTATTGACAATATTGCCTATTTGAGAGCGTAAACTCTGCCATCTGCTGGCGTATCCATCTCAAACCGTAGCGCTGGCAGCGGTATAAGTCGTCGAACAAAGCACGCTTTGATAAATCTCCTTGTACGTAAGCGAGGCGCGGGGGCCACGTTGCGACCGCGTTCGCCCGTCGCGCGGCAGTTGGTTCAATAACTACCATCGGACAGATCAATAGCAAAGTCCTGCCGCTATTCGCGTGTCCGATGCTACGCTTGAACGCGATAGAAACGACGTCAGCCGCGCGAAGGAGGGAGAGGATGATGCCGGCAGAGGCTGCCCGGGAGTTACGTTTGCGGCACGTGGTCGTGCTCGGCGCGAACGGTGCGATGGGCGCGGGTGCCGCGGCGCTGTTCGCCGCCGGTGGTTGCACCGTCACCATGGTCGCCCGTGAGCGGGCCAAGGTCGAAGGCGCGATCGCGGCCGTGCAGACGATTGCGAAATCAGAGCGGATCGCCGATAGCCTGTGCGGCGCGACGTACGCCGATGGTCTCGACCAGCTGTGCCGGGATGCCGATCTGATCTTCGAAGCGATCGCTGAGGACTTCGCTGCCAAGCGCGCGCTGCTGGCCGAGGTCGACGCGGCGCGGCCACCGGATGCGCTTGTCGCGACGGTCACCTCCGGCCTCTCGATCACAGCGCTGGCCGAGGAGCGCTCGCCGGCCTTCCGCGCGCACTTCGCTGGCATCCATCTCTACAACCCGCCGCATTTGATGACTGGCACCGAGCTGATCCCGCACCCCGAGATGCCCGAGCCGTGCGTTCGGGCGCTGGCCGAGACGCTCTCAAGTCGTTTCGGCCGTCAGGTGGTGCGTTGCCGCGATCTGCCTGCCTTCGCCGGCAACCGTATCGGCTTCAAGGTGCTGAACGAGGTCGCACAGCTGGCCGAGCGCTATGGCGTGCAGGTGATGGATACGCTCGTTGGGCCGTATACCGGCCGCGCGATGGCGCCGCTGGCGACCATCGATCTCGTCGGCTGGGATGTGCATCAGGCGATCGTCGATAACGTGTACGCTAATACCCGCGATGAGGCGCACCGGGCGTTCAAACTGCCCGCGTATATGGCCGCGCTGGCTGAACGTGGCCACCTGGGCGATAAGACGCCTGACCTCGGCGGCTTCTACCGGCGCGTGAAGGTCGATGGCCGCACCGAGACGCAGGTTCTCGACCCTGGCACGGGCAGATACACTCCCGCGCAGCCGTTGCGCGTGCCGTTCGTCGAAGAGGTGCGCGACCTGCACCGTCGCGGCCGTTATCGCCAAGGGATCGATCGCTTCATGAGCGCGGAGGGCGAGCAGGCGGATCTTGCTCGGCGTGTTGTGCTCGGCTACATCAGCTATGCACTGCTCCGCGCGGGCGAGGTGGTGGACGAGTACGCGGATATCGATCGCATCATGGCGGCGGGGTTCAACTGGGCGCCCCCGAGCGCGCTGGTCGACCTGATCGGCGCGCAACGCACCATGCAGCTGCTGGAACGCTACGATCTACCGGTGCCGCCGCTGGTTGAGGCGGCTGCCCGCGGCGAGGTCGCAACGCCGCTGTTCCGTCTGCCGTTCGTTTCCCCCGGCCGTTATTTCGCTGGCTAGCTACAGGAAGGAGAGCGCGTCATGGCCGAACCGGTTTTCGTTCTCGGCGGATATCAAACGGATTTCGCGCGTAACTGGGCGAAAGAGGGTAAGCACATCTCGGCGTTGATCGTCGAGGCGGTGAGCGGGGCATTGGATGCCACCGGCATCGACCCGGCCGACGTGGGCGTGGGGCACGTTGGCAACTTCGCCGCCGAGTTGTACACGATGCAGGGCCATCTCGGTGCGTTCCTGCTGGAGGTCGATCCGGCGTTCTCCGGCCTGCCCACGGCCCGCCACGAGGCCGCCTGCGCCTCCGGCTCGATCGCGATCCTGGCCGCCTCGGCCGAGATCGAGGCCGGGCGCTACGATCTGGCGCTCGTGCTGGGCATCGAGCAGATGAAGACCGTCGATTCGGCGCGCGGCGGCGATTTTCTCGGGACCGCCGCATGGTACGAGCGCGAGGCGGCGGGGATCAGCTACCCATTTCCGAAGCTTTTCGGCCGGTTGGGCGATGAGTACGATCGTCGCTACGGCCTCAAGGATGAGCACCTGGCACGTATCGCCGCGATCAACTACGCCAACGCAAAGCGTAACCCCCTCGCGCAGACGCGTACCTGGTACATGAGCGAAGAACATGCGCGCAGCACCGACCGCTACAACACCGTCATCGGTGGGCGCATCAAGGTCTCCGACTGCTCGCAGGTGACCGACGGCGCCGCTTGCATCTTCCTCGCGTCGAAGGAGTATGCGCGTAAGTACGCCGCCGCGCGCAATCTCGACCTTGAGCGCATCCCGCGCATTCTGGGCTGGGGACATCACACGGCGCCGATCTGCTTCGACGATAAGATCGCCGAAAGCCGCGATAACCCGTACGTGCTGCCGCATACGCGTCAGGCGATCCTCGATGCGTTCCGGCGGGCCGGAATCGCCGATGTCTGGGGTATCGACGCGATCGAAACGCACGACTGCTTTACGACCTCCGAGTACATGGCGATCGACCACTTCGGGCTGACGCCGCCGGGCAAGTCGTGGCAGGCGATCGAGGAGGGGGTGATCGAGCTGGACGGCGCGCTGCCGATCAACCCGTCGGGCGGGCTGATCGGTGCCGGGCATCCGGTTGGCTGCACGGGCGTGCGCCAGGTGCTCGATGCCTATCGCCAGGTGACGGACAGCGCGCCGGGCTATCAGGTCAATGGCGCCCGCCGCGTGGCGACGCTCAACATTGGCGGCAGCGGTACCACCAGCGTCAGCTTCGTGATCGGCGTGTAGCTGCCCGCGCGTCGGGACACGACCCGACCATACCTTCTGGCGGAGGGGCGGGACGACACCGCGCGCGTGCCAGGGGTATCCCACGCATCCCTGGCGCAGATCTGTGCAAGCCGGCTGGCGGCGCTGTCGCCGCATGTGTCATGCATGCGCACGTGTGCGGGCGGCGAAGAGAATGGGCTTCTGTGCAACAGAGGGAGGCCGCGCCCGGGAACATGAGCAACGGGCGCGGCCTCGATCTCTTTCGGCAGCGCAGTCGAGCGTTTGGCTGGAGTGCGCGGATCAACGCGCCGGCGCCCGGTTACGCCCGGGCAGCGGCGGTTTTGCGTAGCTCCTCCGCGATCTCGTCGACCGCCTGCTTTGCTTTGTCGAACGTGCCGGGCATGGTGAAGAACCCGTGCACCATGCCGTCGTAGCGCGTTTGTCGCACAGGCACCCCCGCCTCGCGCAGCCGCTGCGCGTAGCGCTCCCCCTCATCGCGCAGCGGGTCGTACTCCGCTGTGATGACCAGCGCGGGTGGCAAACCGGCCAGGTTCGTGGCCCGTAGCGGGGAGGCGTACGGATTGTTGCCGTCTTCCGGGGTGCGCAGGTAGTGGTTCCAGAACCACTCCATCATCTCGGTCGTCAGGAAGTAGTCTTTCCCGTTCGCCTGATAGGACGGCGTATCGAAGGCGTAATCCGTCACGGGATAGACGAGCACCTGATACGCAAGAGACGGGCTCCCGCGGTCGCGCGCTATCAGCGACACCACCGCGGCCAGGTTCCCGCCCGCGCTATCTCCTCCCACCGCGATCCGGCCTGGATCGACGCCGATCGTGGATGCGTTCGTGGCTACCCAGTGCGCGGCGGCGTAGGCATCCTCGGCGGAGGCGGGGAACTTGTGCTCGGGCGCGAGGCGGTAATCGACCGAGACGACAACGCTGCCCGCGCGGTTGGCGAGTGCGCGGCAGACGGTATCGACCATGTCGAGGTTGCCCACCACCCAGCCGCCGCCGTGATAGTAGACCAGCGCGGGGAACGGCGGCTGCCCGGATGGGGTATAGATGCGGACGGGGATCTCGCCAGCTGGCCCGGGGATCGACCGATTCTCCACCGCCGCAACCGGCTCGCCTTCGCCCGCGAGCGCGATAAAGCCGGCGATCGCCTCCCGCGCCTGTTCGGGCGTTTGCGTGTTGAGCGGTGGCGCATTCGATGCGGCGAGCATTTGCAGAAAGGCTGCGGCCTGAGGATCGAGTGGCATCGGTGTCCCTCCTTGCTTGTGGATGCGCAGCGTCGATCTCCCTGGCGTCCGGGTGCACGCTCCCGGACGCCGGTTGCCCTGTCTGTGGGTTTTGCTCTACGCGAACGCGAAGCCTTCGTAGCCTTTGGCGGCCACCTCGTCGCAGATCGTGCGATAGTTGTTGAGCCCACCGATGTATGGGTAGAGTATGCGGCGCTTGCCGGGCACGTTCGCGCCAACCCACCACGAATCGGTCTGCGGCACGAGCGTGGCCTCGGCGACCTGCGTGTGGTGATCGACCCACCAGCCTTCCGCGGCGGGCGTGGGCTCGATCGTGTCGATGCCTTTCTCGTGCATGTAGCGAATGCAATCTGCGATCCACTCGACGTGCTGTTCGATCGCCACTGGCATGTTGCTGAGCACCGAGGGGCTCTGCGGGCCGGTGATCATGAACATGTTGGGGAAATGTTCGGTCGTCAGGCCGAGGTACGTGCGCGGCCCTTCTGCCCAGCGGTCGCGGAGCGAGATGCCTTCGCGGCCCGTGATGTCGATCGCAAACAGCGCGCCGGTCATCGCGTCGAAGCCGGTGGCAAAGATGATACTGTCGACCGGGTACTCGGCATCGCGTGTGCGCACGCCACGCTCGGTGATGCCGACGATCGGCGATTGACGGACATTGACCAACGTGACGTTGTCGCGGTTGAACGCCTCGTAGTAGCCGTGCTCGAGCGGCGGGCGTTTGGTAAAGCACGGGTAGCGCGGGAGCAACTGCTCGGCGACGACGGGATCGTGCACAGTTTCGCGAATCTTGCGGTGCATGAATTCCAACACAACGTCGTTCGCCGCCTTGTTGACGAGCACATCGCCGAAGAGGACCGGAAGACGGAGACCGCCCTTCTCCCACGCCTCTTCGAGCAGCTCTTCGCGCTCCTGTGGCGAAGCATCGAAAAGCGACGGGTATTTTTGCGGGTACGGGAAACCGAAGCCGGTTTCGCGCATCTGCTGGAAGATCGTCTTGTACTGCGCGCGTACGTCCCGCATGTACGCATCGTCGAGCGGTGGTTCCGCGCCGGGATGTCATGGTTGGGCGTACGCTGGAACACGATGACGCGGGATGCCTGCTGCGCGATCTCGGGCACGATCTGCACCGCCGTGGCGCCCGTGCCGATCACGGCCACCTGCTTGCCGCTGAAGTCCACCGGCGCGTGCGGCCAGCGCCCCGTGTGGAACCAGTCACCGCGGAAGGTTTCTACCCCGGGGTAGGGCGGTAAGAACGGGCGCGAGAGGCAGCCGATCGCGGTGATGAGGTACCTGGCGGTGGCGCGTTCGCCGGTGCTGGTCAAGACCTCCCAGCGCTTATACGTCTCATCGTAGCGCGCGGCCTCGATACGCGTGCGGAACTGGATGCTGCGCCGCAGGTCCATGCGATCAGCCACGAACTGCAGATAGCGCAGGATCTCCGGCTGGGCCGCGTAGCGTTCGCTCCACGACCATTCGTTGAGCAGCTCCTCGGAGAGATGATCGGTGAAGGTGTAGTACACGCTCTCGCTATCGCAGCGTGCGCCAGGGTAGCGGTTCCAGTACCAGGTACCGCCTACGTCGTCGGCCTCTTCGTAGACGCGGACGGACATTCCCAGCTTGTCACGCAGCTGGTACAGCATGTACAGGCCGGAAAAGCCCGTGCCGATGACGATTGCGTCATACGTGGTGCCGCGGCCGCGTCTGGCGCTTGTTGCGGGTTGTGTGGTGACCATGGCGATCTCTCCAGATGACAGGTGAACGCACAATCTCGCTTCTTGACTTGTATGCGTGCGGGGCGTTACAGCACCCGCACCCGGCGAGGTGGAGGCGCGGTTGGTTCGCGCGGCTGATGAAGGTGAGACCGGATCGTCGTGCTGGAACGCATCGTGGCCCTCCATAGCGGGCCAGCGCCGCTGCGAGCGGAACACGCGTTCAGGCGGTGGAGATCATGAGCACCTGGCGGGCGACCTCGCCGGCTTTCATGGCGCGGAAGGCCTCGTTGACGTCTTCCAGCTTCAACCGCCGCGTGATCATATCGTCGAGGTTGAGCCGCCCCTGACGGTAGAACTCGATATAGCGCGGCATGTCGATGCGGAAGCGGTTCGACCCCATCGTCGAACCCTGGATCTTCTTCTCGCGCAGGAAGGCCGGTCCGTCTAGCTCGACTTTTTGCCCGACGGGGATCATGCCGATGATCGTGGCCGTGCCGCCCGGCTTGATGCAGTCGAACGCCTGCTCGGCCGTCTTTTTCAGCCCGATCGCCTCGAAGCTGTAATCGACGCCGCCATTGGTCATCTCGCGGATCGCCTTCACCGGGTCGGTCTGCGAGGCATCGACGGTGTGCGTCGCGCCGAACTTGCGCGCCATGCCGAGCTTGTGCTCGACCACATCGACGGCGATGATCATGCGCGCGCCGGCGATGCGGGCACCCTGGATCGCCGCGATACCGACGCCGCCCGTACCAAACACCGCGACCGTGGAGCCAGGTTCGACTTTCGCCGTGTTGAGCGCCGCGCCGACGCCCGTGGTGACGCCACAGCCGATCAGGGCAGCGCGGTCGAGGGGCATATCCTCGGGGATCTTCACGACCGCGTTTTCATACAGCAGCATCTTTTCGGCGTAGCTGCTGATCTGGGCGAACTGGTGCACCGGCGTGCCATCCTGCAGCCGGTACTTGGGCGGATCGGTCGGCTTGCGCATGCGCTCGGGGTTGTTGCACAAATACGGCTTGCCCGAGAGGCAGTATTCGCAGTGCCCGCAGAAGACCGAGAGACAGCAAATCACGTGGTCACCCGGTTTGACGTAGGTGACCTCGCTGCCTACTTCTTCGACAATGCCGGCGGCTTCGTGGCCGAGGATCGCCGGCGCGGGGAAGGGGTAAAGGCCGTCGACGAAGTGCAGATCGCTGTGGCAAACCCCGGTTGCCACCGTCCGCACGACGACCTCGCGCGGCATCGGCTTATCGATCGCAACCTCTTCGATGGTGAGCGGTTGATGCGGTCCGTGGAAGATCGCGGCCTTCATCGTCATGCCTCCATCTCGATGCGTGCTCGATGCGTGCGTGCCGAAAGATCGCTGGTTAGCGGGTAAGGAAAGCCAGAACCGTCTCGGCGAGCGTTTCCGGTTGCTCGTCCTGGGGCAGATAGCCCGCGCGTGGCAGCACCGCTACCTCCGCGTGCGGCAGGTAACGGCGGAAGTCCTCTGCATACGCCGGCGGCACGATACGGTCGCACTCCCCCCATACCAGCAACGTGGGCGCTTGCACCCGGTGCAGCCGCTTGCTCAGCCCCCGGTTGGGAATCGGGAAGAGATACTTCGCCGAGGTCGACATCGCCTTCGCTCGTTCCAGCATGTACTGTACGAAGGCGTCTGGCTCCTGCGGTACCCGTGCCGCCGCCTGCGCTGCCTCCGAGCTCGCGTCGCAGTACATCAGCGCGGCCAGTTCGGACGGCGTCAGCGCAAAGATGTCCGCCACGGGGTGCTCGGGGTTCCAGAGCCCCAGCGGCGCGATCAGCGCCAGCCGGGTAAACCGCTCCGGCTGCAGCGCCGCCAGCTCCAGCGCCACCATCGCCCCCAGCGAGTGCGCCACCACCGGCAGGCCACGCAGCCCCTCCTGGTCGAGAAAGTCGAGGTAGTAGTAGAGCAGGTCCCACAGGTCGAGCAGGTGCTGGCTGCCGGTCGCCTCGCCGAAGCCGGGGTGCGTGGGCGCGATCACGTGAAAGCGATCGCTGAGCAGGTTGAGGAACCGGTCGCGCTGTAGCCCGTGGGTGCCGTGCAGGAAGAGCAGCGGACTGCCTGTGCCACCCTCCAGCACCGGTGTCTGGAACATCCCGTTGCGGACGCTGACCGTGCGCGTTTCCATGGTCTCGCTCTCCTCGCCGTGCTGCGCGCTGTCGCCGGGCCGCGCGGCTTAATCGCCGCTCGTCGCGGCAAGCGCGCTGTCGCGCAGGCGGAGCGGCCCCGGCAGCTGCGGATTGGCGAGCGGCTTGATCCACCAGTGGTCTTCCCACTCGCCCTCCCAGAGATGGCGCAGCTTCGGCAGCACCTGCGTGGCGCAGCGGCGGATGTTCTCCATGGCGAGATCGTGCGGGATCGAGCCGAACTGGTTGAGGATCATCAGGTGGCCGATGTGCAGGTCCTTGATCACCTGCTCAAGCTGTTCGGTCACTTGGTCGGGCGTGCCGGCGATGATGTTCCCCTGTTCGACCAGGTCTTTGAAGGTTAGTTCGGGGGGACGGTCGCCGAAACGGCCCACTTGCCCCAGCAGCCCCGCCTTGATCGTCTCCAGGGTGCGGTAGCCGGGCGCATCGGCGAAGCCGGGGTAGATGTGCAGCATCTTGTTGTAGAAGTACTCGCCGTGCGGGCCGAACTTGTCGGCGACCTCGCTCTCGCTCTCGCCCACGGCGACCAGTTGCAGGAAGCCCGCGCGGTACGGGTTCGGCTCCACGCCCAGCCGTTCGGCCGCGCGCCAGTAGCCATCCATCACCGTCTTGCCGCGCTTGAAGCCCGAGTACGAGAGGTAGGCGTAGAGGTAGCCTTTCTTCAGCGACCAGTCCCACGTCTCGATGCTGCCACCACCGGGGATCCACACCGGCGGGTGCGGCTTCTGGATCGGGCGCGGCCAGATGTTGACGTAGCGCAGCTGCGTGTACTTGCCGTCGAAAGAGAAGACCTCCGGCTCGGTCCAGGCCTTGATGATCAGCTCCTCCGCCTCGTAGTAGCGGTCGCGCAGCGTGGCGGGGTTGATGCCGTAGACGTAGTTGGTGTCCATCGAGGTGCCGACGGGGAAGCCGGCCACCAGCCGCCCGCCCGAGATGCAGTCGAGCATGGCGAACTCTTCCGCCACGCGGATGGGCGGGTTGTAGAGAGCGATGCTGTTGCCCAGCACCACCAGCGCCACGTCGCGCGTGCGGCGGGCGAGCGCGGCGGCCATGATGTTGGGCGACGGCATGAAACCGTAGGCGTTCTGGTGATGCTCATTGACGCAGATCCCGTCGTAGCCGAGGGCGGCGGCGTACTCGAGCTCGTCGAGCGTGTCGTTGTACATGCGGTGGGCGGCCACCGGGTCGAAGAGATGGCTGGGCACGTCCACCCACACGCTGCGGTACTTCTCGCGGAAGTCGGGCGGTAGCTCGCGATAAGGCATGAGATGGAACATTTCGAACTTCATCGTCTCTCCTCCATACGTCGGGCGCCGCCGGGGCTGCCCGCGCTGGTGCGTGGGAGCGTTCCCACAGGGCACAGCTTGTTTGCTGTGAGCCTACACTGAACCGTGGGGCTGTGCTCTGTCAACGGGCATCGTGAACGTTGCTCACATGGCTCCCACGGCCTGTAGAGCGAGGGCCGTTCCGGTATCCCCCGGATGGCGTAGCCGGGCGGGACGCGTGCGCGCTGCCGCGCGGTGCCAAGGGTACACCCGGGATCGGTCAGCCGTGCCAGCGGGTGATCTCCTCTCCGCGGGGGCGTACACTGAACCCCGTGCGCTCCCCGCGTAGGCATCGCATCGAGGGTAGACGCTGGCATCTCTGAACGTGCCAGAAAGGGAGGAGACCATGGCGACAGCGCAACCGCTCACTCGTGAAGAAGCCGCGCGTCTCGTCAAGAGCGTCGAGGAGGCGTTCGCCGTCGCCGATGTCGAGCGCATCCTGGCCGGTTTCACCGAAGACGCCGTCGCGCTCTTCGCCACGTTGCCCGAGCTGCGCGGCCGCGAGGCGATTGCGCGCTTTCTGCGTGCGCGTTTCGCCCGCCAGCGCAACTATCGCCTGACCAAAACGCTGCGCGTGGTGCAGGGCGACATTATCGGCAACATCTGGGAGGGGACGTGGGAGGATGCGCACACTGGCAAGCGTATGTATGGGCGAGGCGTTGAGTTCTGGACGATGCGCGGCGCGCAGATCGCGCGCTGGGAGGCCGCCTTCAACGTGATGGAAGAGGGCGCCGATCCCTTCCAGACGCTGGGTATCGTGTAAGGAAGCGCGCTTGATACGGAACAGCCTCGGCACGCCTCGGCTGCACCGTGAGATGCGCCCGACATTCGCCTGCAAGGAGAGCACCGTTTATGGCCGCGATCCGCTTTGGCCTGCACGGCATCAACTACGGCCCCTGCGCCGATCCCGAGGTTGCTGCCCGTGTGGCGCGCGCTGCTGAAGAGGCCGGCTTCGATTCGGTCTGGACGGCCGAGCACGTCGTGCTACCCGACCCACGGGTGCCACCCTCGCCGATGCACCCCGATCAGCCGATCCTCGACCCGCTAACGCCGCTCGCCTACCTGGCGGCGCGCACCACGCGCCTGCGGCTGGCGACCGGGATCGTCATCCTGCCGCAGCGCAACCCGCTGGTGCTGGCGAAGGAGGCCGCCTCGGTCGACGTGCTTTCCGGTGGGCGGCTGATTCTTGGAGTGGCGGCGGGCTATCTGGAGCCGGAGTTTCGCGCGCTTGGCGCGTCGTTCGAAGATCGCGGAACGCGCACCGTGGAGTACATCGCGGCGATGCGGGCGATCTGGAGCGAGCGGCGGCCGGCATCGTTCAGCGGCCGCTTCGTGCGGTTCGAGGGCGTCTGTGCGCGCCCACTGCCGGTGCAGCGACCTGGCCCGCCAATCGTGATGGGCGGTCATTCGCCGATGGCGCTGCGGCGCGCTGTGCAGCACGCGAACGGCTGGTACGGCTGGGCGCTCGACCTCGATGGCGCGGCGCAGTGCATCGAGGGGCTGCGCACCGCCGCGGAGCGCTATGGCCGGCCGGTTGACCTCGGCCCGCTGGAGATCAGTGTGACGCCGCGCGGCGAGGTCACGCCGGCGGTCGTCGAACAGTACGCGGCGCTGGGCGTGCACAGGTTGGTGCTGATCCTGCCACCGCGTGCCACTGCCGACGCTCTCGAACGGTTCGTCACCGACACGGCTCGCGCGCTGATCGACGCGGCCGGGTAGCAGCGTTCGCCGCGCGAGCAGCGGTCGGCCGTTCAGCGTTGACGGGAGGCTCCCTGCCGGATGGTGCTGTTGCGGTGCGTGGGTGTGGCGTCAGCCACCGTTGCTTGTGCGTACGCTGTCCGTGGTAGGAACCTGTTCGGCGTTGCTGGGATGGCGGCGTTCGAAGAAGAAACCGCGCCCGCGCACGCTCACGAGATGACCATCCCAGCCGGTGGCACGCGCGAGCTTGGCGCGCAGCCGGCCGATATGCACCTTGACGCTGTTGTAGGCGTCGTCGGCATCGCGGAAGTGGCCGGGAAGGACGAGCCCGAGCTGGCCGAAGTCGAGCGTGCGGCCGGGCTGCACAGCCAGCGCCGCGAGCAAACGGAATTCGCTCGGCGTCAGCGGGATACGATTGCCCGCGCCATCGGTGGCCTCTTCACGAGCCAGGTCAACGATAAGGTTATGGCCGCGCACGACGCGCGGGCTGGAGAGGTGCGTCTCGCGATCGAGCAAGCGTAGCAGCGCGTGCACCGCCTGCGCCACGACGGCTGGGTTGGTGCCCATCGGCAGCCAGGCGTCGAAGCTGGCAAGCGTCTCGATCGTCTCGGCGCGGCTTGTGTCGAGCAGCGCCAGCGTAGCGGTATGTGGCGTGGCGTGGATGAACGTCAGCCAGCTTGCGAGCGCGACAACCGCGCGCGGCCCTCGCGCCAGGACAACGCGCGGTGGAACGCCTCGCCACAGCTCGTCGCTGATCAGCCCCGGCTGTGCGGTGATCACCGCGATGCCCAGTCGCTCGATCGCGTCGATCAGCGTCGCCGCTTCGATGCTCTGTTCGGCGACGAGACCGCAGCTACCCGCCGCGCGGGGTTGGACCGCAGCTTTCTCGGACGCGCTGAGCGAGCGGCGCAGGGTGCCGACCATGTTCCTCCTCGGCATGAGGCGCTGCCTCGCGAGATGCTCGCGGGCGTTCGCTGCCCGGAGCGTAGCGCCACATGGCGGCAGGCGTTTATCGGGGAAAACCCGAATTCCTTTTCCCGGCGTACACTGAAAAGCAAAACGAGGTGCGTCCGTGATCCGCCCCCTCGACGAGATCGTGCGTGACCAGGAAGCCGTTTTCGCCGAGTTGCTTGCCGCGGAGCGGGAGGTGGAGCGTCTGGCGCTCGCCGGGCAACAGATGGGCCTGATCGCCGGCGAAACGTCGGCGCTGGACGATGCGCTCGAACGGCTGCACGCGGCGCAGCATCGCTTCGACGCGCTGGCGGCCGAGGCGTTGCACAGCGCGCTCAATCCGCGGCGCGCCTGCTGACACGCCGCGACGCCGCGATTAGCATAAGCAGCGCGCCGTGTCCGCGTGGGCGACGCGTGAAGCGGCGCAAGGAGGGTTGGAAGATGGCGCTGCCGGTTGCCGAACGGATGTCACGGCTGGGGACGGAAACGGCGTTCGAGGTGCTGGCCCGCGCCCGCGCTCTGGAGGCACGGGGGCGCAACGTGGTGCACCTCGAAATCGGCGAGCCCGACTTCGAGACACCGGAGCATATCAGGCTCGCTGCCAAACAGGCGCTCGACGAGGGCTATACGCACTATGGCCCTGCGCCAGGGCTGCCGGAGCTGCGCGAGGCGATCGCCCGGGTGGCGGGAGAACAGCGCGGCCTGACGTTCGCGCCCGAGCAGGTGGTGGTGACACCGGGCGCCAAGCCGATCCTGTTCTACGTGATGCTCGCGACCCTGAACGAGGGCGACGAGGCGATCTATCCCGACCCCGGCTTCCCGATCTACGAAAGTGTGATCCGCTTTCTCGGCGCAAGGCCCGTGCCTGTACCGCTGCCCGAAGAGCGCGATTTCCGACTCGACCTCGACGCGCTGGCCGCGCGGCTCAGCCAGCGCACGCGCTTGCTGATCCTCAACTCGCCGCACAACCCTACCGGCAGCGTGCTGACGCGCGAAGATGTGGGCCACATTGCCGACCTTGTGCGCGGCCGCGACCTGCTGGTGCTCTCGGACGAGATCTACGGTCGGTTGCTGTACGAGGGCGAGCACGTGAGCATCGCCACGATGCCGGGCATGCTCGACCAGACCTGCATTCTCGATGGCTTCTCGAAGACGTACGCGATGACGGGCTGGCGGCTCGGATACGGCATCATGCCGCCCGACCTCGCCGAGCGCGTGACCAGGATCGTCGTCAACAGCAACTCTTGCACCGCCTCGTTCGTTCAACGTGCGGGGATTGCCGCCCTCGAAGGGCCGCAGGAGTGCGTTACCACGATGCTGGCCGAGTTCCGCCGTCGCCGGGATGCGATCGTGGACGGGCTGAATGCTCTGCCTGGCATCTCCTGCCGCGTACCGTGCGGCGCGTTCTACGCCTTTCCCAACATTACCGGCACCGGCTACAGTAGCGAGCGGTTTGCCGATCTACTGCTGGAGCAACACGGGGTCGCCGTGCTGGCGGGCACCTCGTTCGGTCCTGGCGGCGAGGGGTATCTGCGCCTCTCCTACGCGAACTCGCTGGCGAATATCCGTCTCGCGCTCGAACGCATCGGCGATGCCGTGCGCGCTGCGCGCGTCTGAACACGAGGAGGTCACTTGCAGAGCTTGCTTGTCCCCACCCGTCGTTTTTTTCTTCCATCTATCCTGACGCTCGCGCTCGCGGCCGGCCTCGCCACCGGGTGCAGCAGTTCATCGCACCATAACGGCGCTACGCAGACGGCGACGGCCACAGCCGCCGCGACGCGCGCGTCTTCGGCTGCGTCCACCGCGGCGGCGCCACCTCCGGCAACGGCTGCGACGCCGGCCTCGCGCCCGGGCACAGCGGCATCGACGGCGGCCGCGTCGCCGATCCTGCCCGTCGGCACGCCATCGACCAGCGTCGTCGAGGTTGCGCGCGGTCTGCAGCCCTATCTCTTCCAGACCGCGGATTTGCCCGCGGGCGAGCGCGACTTTCAAGCAGGACCACCCGCGCCGGTTGCTAACGAGGACCTTGTGCGCGGGCGGCCGGACGCGCAGACGCTGCTGGCGAAGTATCAAGACGCGGGGCGGCTCGGCGGCATCTCCGGCGGCTGGGCGAAACCAGGCGGCCAGGTCACGCCGCAAACGAAATCGCTCTACCTGCTCGTCTGCACGCTCTCGCGCTATCGCGACGCCGCCGGTGCCGAACAGGGCGTGGCTATCGCTCGTCAGCAGGTCGAGACAGCGCCGCGCCAGCCGACTCCCGCGATTACAACCACGATCAGCGAACTGCAGCCAGTTGCCGTGGGAAATGGCGCCGCCGCCTTCCGCGAGGACGACGCGATCCAGAGCACGAACAACGGTCAGCTCTTCATCGTGCACCAGATCGCGTACATCCAGGTCTGGCAACGCGGCCCGATCGTCGCACAATGTGGCCTGACGGCGATCAACGAAGATCCACCGCTGAGCGATTTCCAGCAGATCGTCCGCGCGCAGGATGCGCGCCTGCAGCAGGGTGGCTTCTAGGCGGCGTCGGTCGCAGCGAGAAACTCGGCGACAATGGCATTGAAGCGTTCGGGCCGCTCGAAGTACACCGAGTGACCCGCCGCGGGCACGCGCGCGACGACCGCGCCTGGGGTTGCGGCGGCGGCGGCCTCCAATGCGCGCGGCGGGATCACGATGTCCTCCTCGCCGATGATGTAGAGAACCGGCACGCGTATCGCTTGTAGCTGTTCGCGCGAGACCGGCGGCACGCGCACCATGCCGCCCGGACGGTTCGCCGGTGACCAGGGGACAGGGTTGAGCGCCGCGATCTCCGTGTAAAGGAAGTGCAGTTCCGGCTGCTCGCGCAGCATACGCACGCCGCACGCTGGATGCGCCTCGCCGGCGTGCTCGCGCGGCGGAGCGCTGGCCAGCGCCTCTGCGACCTCCGGAATGGCGATAGATCCCGGCGTGCTGGCCATGATCAGCGCGCGTACGCGCTCTGGATAACGCAGCGCGTAGCCGAGGCATGTCCAGCCACCCATCGATTGTGCGACGAGACGCACGTCAGCCAGGCCGAGGTGGTCGATCAGGCCCGCGAGGCTATCGACGAAGCTCCACTCGCCAGGTGGATCGTCGGAGCGGCCGAACCCGGGGTGATCGAAAAGGACGCATGTATAGCGATCGCGAAAGTGGGGTACCTGCTGCCACCATGAGAGGTGGTTGCCGCCGATGCCGTGCGCGAAGAGCAACGCGGGACCGTGGCCGTGTGCCTCGTAGTACAGGCGACCGCCGTGGATCGTCGCGAAAGGCATGTGGCGAACCTCCGGACGCGTCGGGGCGCGAAAGGTGCGGCGCGCGCAACCACGGACCTAGCGCGATGGCTTGCGTCCGCGTCGTGCCCGTCCTTCCTGGAGCGCCTGGCGAGGATGTTCGCTGCGCGGCGCGGGCTGCCGCGGCGTTGTGGGCGAGTGGAAGACGCTATCGGGATCCTCGGGCTGGTCGAAGGTGTCCTCGCGGTCGAGATCGGCGTAGCCCACCGGACGCTCCTCGCTACGGCGGGGCCCATCATGACGGCGCTGCTGCCCGTTAGCCGGAGTGGAGCGGCTGCCATAGCTCACGGTGCGCGAGAAACCCGTGCGCAGCGGGGAGCTGCCAACCTGCCGCCCGCCGACTCGGCGCTCGTCGGCGCGATTGTTGCCCGCGAACGGCATCAGCCTGCTGGAGGGCTGGGCGCCGCTACGATCGTTGCGGCCCGAGCGGCTCGCGGCCTCGCCAAGACGGCTGCGAAAACCTCCTGCGGAGCGGTTGCCATTCGCGGTGGCACCGCTGCCGCGCCCGTTGTTGCCCTGCTGACGCATTGGCGTACCCTGGCGACCGTTTGGTTCGTCCATGCGAAAACCGAAGCCGCGCTGGCGGTTCGTGGACGCGCGGTTCGCGTGATTCGCCACCGCGGGATTCGGAGGTTGGTCACGTTCATAGTCGCCGGCGCGGACCGGTTTTTGGCGTTGGCGCGCGGCGTTGTCGCGTTGTGCCGCCGAACCCGGGGCTGCGCGATAACGGCCATGGCTGTTGCTGGCTTGAGCCACCCTCTACTCCTTTGCGTTTGCCTGCGCTGCTGCCGCGCGATACGAACGTGCCGGGGAGGCGACGCCCGCGCAGAGAGGCAGCGCGATACTCGAAGGGCGAGCGCGGAATCGCATCGTTGTCAAGCGGGGCGCGGGGCCAAGGGTGACCCCTGCGCGAACATGCGCGGCGTCCAAACGTGTCCCTCGTCAGATGCGCGCCTGGCGTGACGCGCCCAGAAGGCCAGCGAGTTCTGACATGCGAGCAAGAGGCACGACATACAGCGTACCGCCAGTATACCACCCCTGGCAGAATGTCCAGCGCGCTTCTGTTGGTACGTTGGCCCGGAGCGGGGTAGCCGCGTATCATCTGGAAACAGGCCGGGTGGCACCACCCGGCAGATGCCAGCCGCGCTCCCCGTTGCGCCGGCGGAGGGATGCTCCCGCGTGTACCAACGGACAACGCTTCCCAATGGCCTGCGCGTGATCACGGAAACGATGCCCCACACCCGTTCCGTGACGATCAGTGTGTACGTTGGCACCGGCTCGCGCTACGAGACACGTTCTTGCGCGGGCATCTCGCACATGCTCGAGCACATGCTGTTCAAGGGCAGCGCCCGCTGGCCCTCGGCGCAGGCGATCTCCGAGGCGATTGATGGTGTTGGCGGCGTGCTCAACGGCGCTACCGACCGCGAGCTGACCGTCTACTACGTCAAGGTGGCGGCGTCGCATCTGGTGCTGGCCACCGAACTGCTGATCGATATGGTGCGCCGGCCACTGCTCGATGCAGCCGAGCTGGAGAAAGAGCGGTTGGTGATCGTCGAGGAGCTGCGCAGCGTGGCCGATTCGCCGCAGCAGCAGGTCGAAGTGCTGCTCGACGAGACCGTGTTCCCCGACCAGCCGCTGGGCTGGGACGTGGCTGGCTTCGAGGAGACGGTGCTCTCGATCTCGCGCGAAGCGCTGCTCGATTACCTCGGGCATCAGTACGTTCCCAACAACGTCGTGGTGAGCGTGGCGGGCAACGCGACGCACGACCAGGTTGTCGAACTCGTCGCGCGCGCAACGGAGGATTGGGAACCGGGAACGCCGTTGTGCTGGCAACCGGCCGCACCCGCAGAGGGAGGACCGCATCTCGCCTTGCTCGGCCGGCGAACGGAGCAGGCGCATCTCTCGCTGGCGCTGCCCGGCACGTGTAGTACGCACCCCGATCGCTTCGCGCTCGATCTGCTTAGCGCCATGCTCGGCGAGGGGATGAGCAGCCGGCTGTTTATGGAGCTGCGCGAGCGGCGCGGCCTGTGCTACGACGTGCACACGTATACGTCGAAGTACCTCGACACGGGAACGTTCAACATCTACGCCGGCGTCGACCCGCGCAAAGCTCGCGAAGCGCTGCGCGCTATCCTCGACGAGCTGGCCCGCGTGCGCGACGGCATTCCGGACGAGGAGCTGTGCCGTGCGCGCGAGCTGACCCGCGGCCGCCTGCTCCTGCGCATGGAAGATACGCGCAGCGTTTCGAGCTGGAACGGTGTGCAGGAAGCGCTCTTCCGCGAGGTGCGCACGCCCGACGACATCATCACCGCGATCGAGCACGTCACGCCAACCGATCTCATGCGCGTGGCGCGCTGGATGTTGCAACCATCCCGGCTCGTGGCGGCGATCGTTGGACCATACCGCGGTGCGGGCCGCTTCGAGCGTCTGCTGCCTCGCGGCACGTGGTGAGACTTTTCTGTCTGCAGGTGCGTTCTTTCTCTCAGCGCGCGTTCAGGCGGTGACGACGCCTCCGCGCTACGATGGCGAACGGGTTCGACGCGCGCCCAGAACGTTGCCAGTGAGGACGCACCTTTGTCCCTGATCGTCACACGTGTGCGCAGGAAGTCTTTGCCCACGTCGGCGTCGATCGGGGCCGCTGCGGTCCCGGAACGGACTCCCCGCCATCAACCGCTCGCGGGTCTTGCAGCGCGCACGATCGCCGCGCTGCCGCTTCCCCAGTTTCCTACCCGGCCGTCGCGCGCAGCCGTGCTTGCGGTTGTTGGCATACCGCTGACGGTTGCGGCAGCGCTGGCGCTGCATGCTGTCGGACCCACAGCGCATCCCACGCTGCGCTCTGCTGACTTGCTCCCGCCTCCGGTCGTGTCGAGCAATACGACCGGCGCTCCGGCCGCGAGCGCCAGCACGTCGAGCCCGCAGACGGGTGCGACACGCTTGGGCGCCGCGATCGCCGCCGACCTGTTCCAGACCGCAAACGCCGCGGCCCGGCTCTCGATCGCGCAGCCACCCGTGGCGAGCGGCCCCTCGCTCGACGACCTCGAACAGGCGCTGGCGCGCGTGGCGGAGGCGCAATTAGCCCTGGACGCGTTGAACCAGAGCGCGCAGCAGCAGATCGCGGTCGCCCAGAGCCAGATCGCCGAGGCGCAGCGTCAGCTCGCGGCCGCGAAGCCGTCGGTCACGCCGACGCCCCTACCGGCCACGGCTACGCCCGCGCCCACATCTGTGCCCACGTCCACCCCCACGCCCGCCCCGGTTGCGACACCCGTGCCGCCACCGTACACGGATGCGCAGATCGCGCAGGCGCGCGCTGACCTGGCTGAGGCGCAGCAGCGGCTGGCCGATGTCGAGCGATACAACGCCGCCGTTGCCGTGCCGCCGCCAACACCAGCACCTTCGGCGGTCGGCATCGCTGTGCCGCAATCGCCGCCGGCGCCGGGAACGCTGCTCGCGACGCCGACACCCACGCCGCCACCACCGGTCGATCCCGCACCGTATCGGCAGGCCGTTGCCGACGCACAGGCGAACCTGAACGCGATGCTGGCCGCCAACTCCGCTGCGCTTCAGGCGAACGCCGCCGTTGCACCCCCTGGCGTTGCCTCTACCGCAACGGCGCCCACACAGCCTGAAGCAGCGGACGCTTCGACGGCGACGCCCGTGCCGGCCATGGCCGAGAACAGCGTGACCGAAGCGGCGCCCACCGCAACGCCGGGCGCTGCGTCTACTCCGGCGCCTGCGAGCGCCGCGCCCGCGGCGACTGCGATCCCTGGTCCCGTGGCCTCGGCCACTGGCACCGACGCCGATACCACCGATACCGAAGCGCAGAGCCAGGCCGCGATCGCGGCCGTGCAGGCCGCTCCGCCCTCGCCCGAGACGCTGCAAGCGGCGCAGAACACCTACAACGAAGCGAAGCGCGCCTTCGAAACGCTGTTGCAGCAGGCGCGCCCGGAGGTTGCAGCCCAGGTCGATAAAGACCCGATGACAGCCTTGCAAAAGCTGCTGAGTGGCGTGATCAAGCCTGGTCCGCAGCTCGCGAACGGCTTCATCTGGCCAGCGAAGGGATCGCTCACACAGGGCTTCGGTATGACGGCGTTCGCGGCCGCGGGCGAATACGGCGGCGCGGGCCACACAGGTATCGATATCGGCCAGGCGGCGGGCATGCCTGTCGTGGCCGCGGCCGGCGGCACCGTGACGTTCTCCGGTGGCGTACCGAACGCTGGTTACGGCTACTATGTCGTGATCGATAACGGCAACGGCTACACGACGCTCTACGCGCACCTGCTCGCGCCATCGTACTTGAAGGCCGGCGACCATGTCGCCCAAGGGCAGATGATCGGTCTGAGCGGCTCCACGGGTCACAGCACCGGCCCCCACCTGCACTTCGAGATCCGGCTCGATGGTGTGCCGATCGACCCGCTGCCTCTCCTGGCGGGGGCGCTGCCGCGGCCGCTGCAGCCCTGAGTGCGCTCGACAGCGCGCTGGCGACGAAGAAGCGCGGCCCTTGCGCGCCCTCGTCCGGAAGGGCGCGCTTTGTTATGCTCGTTTACCGGGACGGACGCGCGACGTTCGTCGATTGCTGTGCGTGAGGTATGGCCATGCGGGTGGTACGGCGCGGATCGTTGCTGGCGAGCGTCATCGCTGCAGGCACGCTCGCAATGCCCGTGGCGCCTGCGCTGGCGCAAACGACGACCGGCTCGTCCGAGAGCGGCTTCACCGACCTTGTTCCCGTTGTGATCGTCACGATCGTGGCCGTGTTGATCTTGCTACTCGTGGCGACGCTTGGCTATCTCTACCGTCGCGGTCGCGGTATGGTCACGCCGCTGCCCGATCCGGATATGGTCGATGATGCGCACGGCGGCGCGCATGGCGAGACCGCCGGCCATCTCTCCGAGCATGCCGTTGCCGCTCATGCGCGCGGTCTGCACACCGATTCTCTGGAGCAAGCCGAGCAGCTGACCGAGCGTGAAGAGGCCAGAACCCACTGATTCGGTGCCGTTGCGCCATACCGGCGCGCGAAAGCGAGGAGATGCATGCCGAGACCACAGGTCGGAGACCCCGCCCCCGACTTTGCGCTCCCTGATGGCAAAGGTGGCACGATCTCGCTCAGCAGCTATCGTGGCCGGCCGGTCGTGCTCGCGTTCTATCCGTTGGCCTTTACCGGCGGGTGAAATCTGGAGTTTTCGGGCTTCGCGAGGCTGCAAGATGAGTTCCTCGCGGCCGGCGTCCAGGTGCTGGGCGTGAGCGTCGATAGTTTCGCGGCGGCAGCGCACTTCGCTGAGCATCTCGAATTGAAGTTCCCACTGCTTGGTGACTGGCCTCGCTACGAGGCCGGACGGCTCTACGGCGTCTATCAAGAGGAGAAAGGCTATCATGCGCGTACCACGTTCGTGATCGACGCGGATGGCATCATTCGCGCCGTGATCGATGTCCGCGACCCCGGCGCGCACGCTCCCCGTGCGCTCGACGCCGTACGCGCGCTATGCACTCCTTAACCGAGATCGGTTACACTCTCTCAACTAGCCAGATCGCGCGCTGAAGAGTGCGGGGAGTGGAGCCGCCATGGGCTATCCGATCATCACGATCTCGCGGCAGCGGGGCAGCGGCGCCGACGATATCGCGGCGCTGGTAGCCCGGAAGCTCGGCATCCCGCTCTATGATCAACAGGTCATCTCGCGGGCGGCGCAAGAGGCCGGTGTGTCTGAAGAGACGATCGAGAAGGCCGCACGCAGCCAGGGCTTTCTGACGCGGCTGATGGAGAATCTCGGCCGCTACGCCGGCATGGGCGTCGAAGGAGCGATCCCGGTCGATTTCTCTTCGGTCCAGATGATGTACACCTCGGCCGACTATCGCGCCATCATCGAAGAGGTGCTGCGCAAGATCGCCGCCTCTGGCCCGGGCGTGATCGTTGGTCATGGTGGCGCGCAGGTCGCCCTGCGCAACCGCCCCGACGTGCTGCACGTTTTCCTGCATGCGCCGCTGGAGTATCGCATCCGCCGCATGATGGCCTGGCACCATCTGGACTATGAAACAGCCAAAAAGGACTGCGAGGATCACGATCGCGAGCGGACGAACTTCTTCCGCACCAACTACAACGTCAACTGGTACGATCTACGCCTGTACGACCTCGTGATCAACACCGCCGGACGGACCTGGGAGAGCGTCGCCGACGAGATCTGTCGCGTGGCACGCGAGAAGTTCGATATCCCCGCTACCGATGTGTCGGATACTGGGGAGCGGCGCCGCTGAACGTGGCGTGCTACCAGAAGCGGGGAGTGGGGTTGATGGGGAAGATCTCCACATGGACCATGCGCACCGGGCAAGGCGCGCTGCTCGCCGGCGCGCTGGCTGTCGCTGTGACACTGGGCGCGTGCGGCGGCAAGAAGAAAACGAATCAATCGGCCGGTGGTGCTGCGCGCGGCACGCCCGTCGCTGCGAGCGCGACGATTTTACCCAACGTGCCGCTGGCGACGCCCGGCGCAGCGCTGACACCGGCTCCGCAGCGGGCAACGCCCGTGCCGGCAACGCCGCTACCCAGTCCGACGCCAGCCGTCCGGCAGGAGAACGGCCTGCAGATCGTCGATGAGAGCTTCGATGCCGTCATCACGGCATCAGGCGGTGTGCGTATCCGCTCGGCGCCGCAGATCGCATCGAACAACATCGTCGGCTCGCTGCCGGAGGGGGCGCTGGTGCACGTCGAAGGACAGGTGCTGAACGGCGCGGAGGGCGAGGCCGGCAAAGGTACCGTGTGGTGCATCGTCGGCGTGAAGCAGTACATCTACTGCGGCGAAGGGTACATCCGCCGCGCGTCCAGTGCCACGTCGACGCCAGCGCGCTGACAGAAGCCGTTAGGCGTTCGCCGGAGCCGAAAGCGCGGGCAGCAGCACGATGCCAACACAGATACCCGGGCGTTCGCATCGCTGCGATGGTCGAACGTGATCGCCAGGTCTCGCGGCCAGACGTTCTCGGCGGCGGGCACGACGTGGTGCGATGCGACGCGGGCGCGTAGCCGGCTATAGGCGCGCTCGGGCGCAAGGCCGCGCGGCACCTGGCCCCTGCCGATCGCCCCGAACGCCGCGCGAGCGAAGGCGAGCATCTGGCGCTTTGCCGCGGTACCGCACCGGCAGCGCGAACGCGAGCGTCAGTACCAGTGCGGAAAAACGACTGGCTGGCGAGCAGTGCGGGTGCCGATGCGGTGGCAGCGTCTGCGATGCACCTCGGGGTTACACGAGAGCGCGACGAAGAGTGGCCTGGTCAGCGTGGCCGCCGCACTACTGGCCAGCCTCTGAGCAGCGGGGCCATGCGTCGGCGCGCACCGTGCATGGCCCACCACCGCTGCGGGCACAGCTCGGGCCCGGCGCCCGCGCTGCTCTCGTCTCCCCACGCTGCAGGGCCAGCGGTTACGACGTGCGAGCGTGCACACCCAGCGCGTTTTTGTGGATTTGGCCGCCCTTCATGATCAGCGCCAGACGGTCGCGCTGCTGCAGCACGGCGATGTCACGCAACGGGTCGCCGTCCACAACAAGCAGATCGGCGAGCTTGCCTGGCTGGATCGTGCCAAGCAGATGCCCGAGGTGACAGCACTCGGCGGCGGTCTTCGTCGTGGCCACGATCGCGTCCATCGGCGACATACCGCACTGGACCATCAGCGCCAGCTCCTCGGCGTTGGTGCCGTGCGGGCCAACGCCGGTGTCGGTGCCCATCGCGATGCGGACACCGGCTGCAAGCGCGCGCTTGAAGCTGGCCTGGTGCGCCTCAACGACCTCGCGCGCCTTGCGGATCGCGTAGGGCGGTACCGAGGCGGGGTTTGCCTCGGCGCGGCGGATCACCCACAGCGGCGCGACGAGCGTGGCGACGAGGTAGGTACCGCGCCGCTTCATCTCATCGATCACGTCGTCTTCGAGGTAGATGCCGTGCTCGATCGAGGCGATACCACCCAGCACCGCGTTGCGGATGCCCTGCGCCGCCTGGGCGTGCGCCATCACGGTTTTGCCTGCGGCGCGCGCCTCGTAGACGATCACCGCGATCTCTTCGGGGGAGAAGCCGGTTGCCCCCGGCTCATCGTTGGGCGACATCACGCCGCCCGAGGTATGAACCTTAATCTGATCGGCGCCTGCGCGCAGCAGTTCGCGGGTGGCGCGACGTACTGCCTCCACGCCATCGACGACGGTGTTCGGGTGCTCCGGATCGCCCACGCGCGTCACCGCGCCGTTCGGCATGGTCGAATCGCCGTGGCCGCCGGTTTGCGACAGCGCACCGACCGAGATGCGCAGCCGCGGGCCGGGGAACAATCCCTGTTCGATCGCCATCTTGACGCCGCGCGGCGTGCCGCCCGCGTCGCGCACCGTGGTAAAGCCCGAGTCGAGCGTCAGCTTCGCGTTGGCAAACGCCTTTGCGATCGTCAGACTGTACGGGGTAAGCAGGCGCTCCTGCAGGCTATCGGCGTTCGAAGTCAGGTGCACGTGGCAATCGATCATGCCGGGCATCAGCGTCGCACCAGCGGCGTCGATGACCTCGGCGTCGCGCGGGATGTCGAGGTCTCGCCCCACGGCGGCGATCCGATCTCCCTCGACGAGGACGGTCGCGTTGTGCACCGGCTCGGCGCCTGTGCCGTCGATCAGCGTTGCTCCGGTAATGGCGAGGACCACTCTCCAACCTCCTGAGAGATGTGCCAGGGGATCGGCGTGCCGCCCGAGGCCGCGACCTATGGTACCGCAGCGCCAGGCACACGGGCGCTACCGCACGGCGAATGATGGTGGACGGCTGTTTGCGCGGCGATTGAGCGTGGGCACGGCTGGCCCCTACACTTTGGTGGAGACCGAGAGAGGGTTGCACGCATGCAGGTAGCGCGGGGGGGACGCCGGCGGGTCGTCATTACGGGAATGGGCGCGATCACGCCCCTCGGACTCGATGTCGAAACCACCTGGCAGGGGCTGGTCTCCGGGCGTTCGGGCGTCGGCTGGCTGACGATGGCTGATACGACGAACTATCCGACGAAGGTGGCAGCCGAAGTGCGCGATTGGCAGCCGGAGCGCTTCATCGACCGGCGCGAGGCACGGCGGATGGCCCGCTTCACGCAGTTCGCCGTGGCCGCCGCTGGCCAGGCGATCGCCGATGCCGGCCTCGACCTCGATGCGCTTGACCGCGAGCGGATCGGCGTCTACCTGGGTAACGGCAACGGCGGCTATCCGAACATCGATGAAGCCGTGCGCACACTGCTGGCCCGCGGCGGCATGCGCGTCGATCCGCTGCTGATGCCCAAGGCGCTGCCGAACATGGCGGCGGCGCAGATTAGCCTGCAGTTCGGCCTCAAGGGCTACAACGGCACGATGATTACGGCCTGCGCGGCCAGCACGCAGGCCGTGGGTGAGGCCGTGGAAGTGATCCGTCGCGGTGACGCCGATATCATCCTCTCCGGCGGCTCCGAGGCGGGGATCGGCGAGCTGGGCCTGGCGGCGTTCTGCGTCATGCGGGCGATGTCGAGCCGCGCCGAACAGCCCGAGAAAGCCAGCCGGCCGTTTGATAAGAACCGCGACGGTTTCGTGCCAGGCGAGGGCGCGGCGGTCTTCGTGCTGGAGGATCTCGACCACGCGCTGGCGCGCGGCGCACGCATCCTCTGCGAGATCACCGGCTACGCGGCCACGGCCGATGCATACCACATCGTCGCTCCCCCGCCCGATGGCGAAGGGGCGGCGCGCGCCATGAGCCTGGCGCTGGCGAAGGCGGGGCGAGCGCCGGCCGAGGTGAGCTATATCAACGCGCACGGCACCTCGACGCCGATGAATGATGTTGCCGAAACGGTGGCGATCAAGCGCGTGTTCGGCGAGTACGCCTATCGCGTACCCGTCAGCGCCACCAAATCGATGGTAGGGCATGCCTTCGGAGCGTCGGGCGCGCTGGAGCTGATCGCCTGCGTCAAAAGCATCGAGACCGGCTGGATCCACCCGACGATCAACTACGAAACGCCCGATCCGGAGTGCGATCTCGACTACGTGCCGAACGTGGCGCGCCGGGCCGATGTACGCGTGGTGCTGAAGAATAGCTTCGGCTTCGGCGGCCAGAACGCCTGCCTCGTGCTCGAACGCTTCGACCCCGACCGCTGAAACCGCTCGAAAGGACGACCTTCCCGCATGCACGTGCTTGTTGTGGGCGGCGCGGGCTACATCGGCAGCGTCACCGTGGAGGCGCTGCTCGATGCCGGCCATCGCGTCACCGTGTACGACGATCTCTCCGCCGGCCACCGCGCTGCTGTGGATGAGCGCGCCGACCTCATCGTCGCCTCGACCGCTGATGCCGCCGCGCTGGATGCTGCGCTCTCGCAGGGTATCGACGCCGTGATGCACTTCGCCGCGCACATCGCCGTCGGCGAGTCGATGGAGGCGCCGGGGAAGTACTTCGCCAACAACGTGGCGAACACGATCACGCTGCTCAATACGATGTTGCGCCACGGCGTGCAGCGTTTCGTCTTCTCCTCCACGGCGGCGATCTTCGGCCAGCCGCGCTACGTGCCGATCGATGAGGAGCATCCGCTCGACCCGCTCAACCCGTACGGCCTCTCGAAACTGATCGTCGAGCAGATGCTGCGCTGGTACGACGAACGGTGCGGCCTGCGCTCGGTGGCGTTGCGTTACTTCAACGCGGCGGGTGCCTCGGCGGCTTTCGGAGAAGATCATCGCCCCGAGACGCACCTTATCCCGATCCTGCTCGATGTGGCGCTAGAAAAGCGGCCCGCGCTGCCGCTGTACGGCACCGATTACCCGACACCCGACGGTACCTGCATTCGTGATTACGTGCACGTGCAGGACCTGGCACAAGCGCACGTGCTGGCGCTGGAGTACGCGGCCACACGTTCCGGCCGGTTCAACCTCGGCACCGGCCGTGGCTACTCGAACCGCGAGGTGATCGCCGCTGTCGAGCGCGTGACTGGACGCCGCGTGCCGGTGGATGTGCGCCCGCGCCGACCGGGGGATTCGCCGTCGCTGGTGGCCTCCTCGGCGAAGGCGCGGCAGGAGCTGGGCTGGCAGCCGCGCTTCGAAGAGATCGATGCGATCGTCGAAAGCGCGTGGCGCTGGCGGCTGGCGCACCCGCACGGCTATCCCGCTTGAGACGTCTCTACCCACGGCTCGACATAGGCGCAGAACGAGGCGCTGAGAGCGCCGGAAAAAGGCTGGCGCGGGGACGACGGTCATTTGGTCACGCCTGCCACGGGTGGACGGCCTGTGGCCTGCCTCAGCGCGTCGCTGCGATCGGTACGTATACCAGCATCGTATCTGCTCAACAACGGCAGATGGCCGGTGGAATGCCGACGGATAGGTGTCAGCCGGCACCGGTGCAGGCGGCGACGAAGCGCGGCGCCAGCGTCGGATCGCTGCCCAGGTGCAGGTGCAGATAGCTTCCCCAGACCGAGCCGCGCGCCATGCCTTCGCATCGCTCTGTCTCCGCACCGTCGATCGCCACCGACCAGGCGGCGATTTCAGGCGCGGGCGGCTCGCTCGTGGACCAGTGGAACTCGTGCGCGCGCACGCGCTGCCCGGCGCAGACGATCGGGCCGTCGCGCAGCGCTCGCGCTTCGCGGTAGCCGAGTGTGAGCCGGGCGCGATCCATGCGCGAACTGAACGGCAACAGCCCCAGCATGGCGTGCTCGCGGCCTTCGGCGTCGGTCAGGCGTTCGCCGCCGTACATATAGCCGCCGCACTCGAGATAGATGGGCAGTCCGCGTGCTGCTGCGGCGCGAAGGGCCTCCCGCATCGGCGTGTTCGCGGCTAGATCTGCCGCGAACAGCTCGGGGAAGCCGCCGCCGATGTACACGCCGCCGACGCCTTCAGGCAGCGCGCGGTCGTCGAGTGGGCTGAAAGGGACAAGCTCGGCACCCCAGGCGCGCAGCAGGTCGAGGCTGTCTTCGTAGTAGAAACTGAAGGCGCGGTCGCGCGCCAGGGCGATGCGGGCACGCGGTGGCAGCGGCTCCGGCGGGAAGAGGGCGCTTGCTCCGCGCTCGGGCAGAGGCCCGGCGCTCTCGGCGATGCGCAGGATGCGCTCCAGATCGAGGCTGCGGACGATCGTCGTCTCCAGCGCGGCGAAGTACTCGCGTGCGACCGGTCCTTCGGTCACCGGGATCAGCCCAAGATAGCGCTCGGGCAGCGTCAGCTCATCGTGGCGGCCCAGCCGCCCAACAACCGGCACGCCGGTCTCTTCCTCGATCGGCAGACCAGCGGCGCGGAAATGGCCTTCGCCCGCCAGCCGGTTGAGGATGACCCCTTCGATGCGTACCGCCGGGTCGAAGCTGCGATAGCCGTGCACGATCGCGGCGGCGCTGCGGGCGATCTTCCACGCATCCACTACCAGCAGCACGGGCACGTTGAGCAGCGCGGCGATCTCGGCGGTGCTGCCCGCGTTGCGCTCGCCGGTGCGGCCGTCGAACAGCCCCATAACGCCTTCGATGACGCAGAGATCGGCTTGCGCTGCGGCGCGGAGGAACAGCTCGATGACTGCCTCTTTCGGCAGCATCCAGCTATCGAGCGTGCGCGAGGGGCGGCCGGTTGCGGCGGTATGATACGACGGGTCGATGTAGTCCGGGCCGACTTTGAAGCCCTGTACGCGCAGGCCGCGCCGGGTGTAGGCCGCCATCAGGCCGGTCGCCACCGTCGTTTTGCCGACGCCGGAGTGCACGCCCGCGATCACGATCGCCCGCATAGCCGCCTCCCTACGCAAAGATAGCGGGGTAGAGCAGGTGTGCCAGCGTCTCCAGCCCGTCGAGCAGGCGCGGCCCCGGGCGCAGCACCAGCTCCGGCGCGATAGCGTACACGTGACCCTGTCGCACCGCGGCGATCGCCTCCCAGCCCGGTCGTGCCGCGACCTCGGCGACGCTTTCGCCCGCACCCGTCGCGGCGACGACGATCGCATCCGGGTTTGCCGCCACGATCTGGGCGCTGGCGGTCTCGACCAGCGCGGCAGAGGGCTGGTCGATGACGTTGCGTGCCTTGAGCAACCGCAACAGGTCGCCGGGCAGGCTCACCGGACCGGCAGCCTCTGGCCCTGGCCCAGTTTCGATGTAGACGAGCGGTCCGCCGGTGACGCCGCTCAGGCGACGCTGCACAGCGTCGAGGCGCGCGCGCAGACGGGCGACGAGCTGCTGCGCCTCGGCGAGGTGATCTGTAACGTTGCCGAAGTACTGGATCTGCTGCAGCGTCGTCTCCAGCGTGGCCGGTGGTGGCAGCACCAACGCCGGCAGGCCGCGCGCCGCAAGCGAGCGGGCCAGCGCCGCAGCGTCTGGATCGAGCAGCACAAGGTCGGGCGAGCGGGCCGCGATGGCGTCTGGTGAGGCTGTGACGGGCAGGCGTGGCAGCGCGGCCAGGTTCTCGGGATAGCCGGGCGCGTCGGCGACGGCGGCGATCTGCGATACCGCGCCAATGGCGGCGAGGCTTTCGGCGGCGCCGGGATCGAGCACGACGATGCGGCGCGGCGCGGATGGCAGCGTCACGGTGCGGCCGTCCGCGCTGGCAAGTTGCTGCGGGTAGACGGCGCGCGGCGTGCCCACCGGCATGATCGGCGTCGGGAAGCTCAGGGTGCGCGTCGGGGAAGGGGTCGGTGTCCGTGGCGTGCCGCCGCCGCGCAGCACGAGCGTGCCGATGACGAGCGCGGCGACCGCGGCGGCGATGAGCGCAATGCTGAGCGGCGAGCGGAGGCGGCTGCCGGCGGAGCCGCGCGCTGGAGGCGTGGAGGATGTACTCATCTCTCGCTCGCCCTGCGCGCTTAGTCCGCGCGACCGTTTGCGCCGATACTCTGCCGGCGCAATGTCGGCGAGACGCCGTGCTGATGTGGCACCGGCGTGACCGCGATGCCCGTACCGCGCAGGCCATGAGCGGCGTCGGAGGTCTGTGGGCGGCCAAGGTCGGTTTCGAAGCTGGTCATGCGCACGCGGTAGCGGCAGGCATCGCAGTTCGCGCGCGCATCGCCGGTACGCGCCTCGGCGATACGCTGCATGGCGACCTCGAGGACGCGTGGATGCGCACCGAGCGGCGCCGCGCGCACGATCTCGACCTCCGGATAGCGCTGCCGCATCTCGCTGGCGATACGGTCGATGCGCCGATCGAGCACGCCGGTGAAAAGCATGTGCGGCACCAGGACGATGCGTCGCGCGCCGAGCCGCACGCAGCGCTCGATCCCTTCGGGCAGGTCGGGCCGCGCCATGGCGATATAACAGCACTCGACCCAGCCCCACTCGTGGCATTCGTGCAGCAGCCTGCCGGTCTTGAAGAGGTCGGCGTTGCTGTCCGGGTCGCTGCTGCCGCGTCCCACGAGCAGGACCGCCGTCTCACTGCGGGGTAGCTCGGGTAGACCCGCGAGCGCCTCTTCAGCTCTGCCGGCCAGCGCCTCGGCGATGCCGGCGTGCGCGCCGAGCGGCGTGCCGTAGCAGAAATGCACGTCGGGGTAGCGGGCGCGCGCCCAGGCGAGCGCGGTCGGGATATCGTTTTTTTGATGCGTTGCCGCGCCAAGCAGCAGCGGCAGGACGGTGATGTGCTGCGCTCCCTCGGCGATGCAGCGCGCGAGCGCCGTGGGGATATCGGGGTCGTTGAGCTCCAGGCAGGCCGGTACGATCCGCTCGCCGCTGCTGCGAGCGAGTGCCTCGGCGAAGGCGCGGTACTGCGCCAGGCCAGCGGCGTCGCGCGTGCCATGCCCCACCAGCAGCACGACGTCGCGTGCACCGGCCCCCGGGGCGGAGACCGGCACGGATCGTGCGCTAGCAGCGGTATCCGGTTCGGGTGCGGGATCGGCAGGCGGTGGTGTTTCGCAGCGCGGTACCGGGTGGTAGCCGCGTGGCGTGATCAGCCGGTCACGCCAGCGCCGCGTGGAGCGGTTGCCGACGATCACCGTCGTCAGCATATCGACCGCTGCCTCTGCCAAACAGGCGAGCGTTGTGAGCGTGACGCGCTGTTCTTCGCGGAAGGCGTTACGCACGATCCCGACCGGCGTCTCCGGCGCGCGGTGACGGCGCAGGATGGCGCAGGCTTCGGCGAAGGGCTGGACACGCCGCGCGCTCCTGGGGTTGTACAGCGCGATCACGAAATCGGCGGCAGCCGCGGCCTCGATCCGAACGCGGATCGTCTCCCAGGGGGTGAGCAGGTCGCTGAGGCTGATGCAGGCGAAGTCGTGGCCGAGCGGCGCGCCCAGCAGCGCGGCGGCGGAAAGCGCGGCGGTGACCCCGGGCACGACTTCGACGGGCAGATCGGCCGCGTCGCGCGCTTCCAGGTGTTCGAGCGCCAGCCCGGCGAGCCCGTACACGCCCGCATCGCCGCTGCCAACGAGCGCCACGCGCTTGCCGTCGAGCGCCAGCTCGACCGCCGTGCGCGCGCGCAGATCCTCCTGCGTGATGGCGCTGGGGCGGTAATCGAGGCCGGGTAGCACCGGCCGCAGCAGGTCGATATAGCCGCTGTAGCCGATCACAACATCGGCCGAGGCTAGCGCTTCGAGCGCGCGGCCTGTCATGTGATGGGGATCGCCTGGACCGATGCCCACGATCAGCAGTGCTCCGCTCACCAGCCCACCTCGTTTCCATGCGCGCAGCGGGCGATCGCCGCTGTTGCGTGCGCCGACTTGATCTTGGGAACGGCGAGGATCGCACCTTCGCCCGCGGCGAGCAACGCCGCCGGTTCGGCGACGCCGCCTACGCCGACGGCCTGCCGCACCGCCTCCGAACGCTGCCAGGCGCCGGGCACCGCTGCCAGCGCCGCCGCCGGGAAGGTCGCGAGCGGCACGCCGAAGCTCTCGACCAGCGCGCGCACGGCCGGCTCGTCGCGTTTGCGGTCGATCGTCGCGACGACGGCGACGCTCTCGCGGGCGAAACGTCCGGCGGCCAGTGCTGCATCTGCCAGCGCGAGCAGCTCGTTCGCCGGCGCGCCGCTGCTGGCGCCGGCGCCCAGCGCGAGTGTGCGCGGCCGGTAGAGCGCGAACGGGCAGCGCGGCATCACCGGCAGCGGCGCCGCACGATCGGTGATGATCAGCGCCGCGGCGGGCCGCGCCCAGGCTAGCTCGTCGAGCGTTGCGTGCACCGTGACGTGCGGCGGCAGGGGTTCGGACAGCCAGTCGCTT
>Ga0209061_1001621_pt1 | contig 35232 bp, 36 predicted proteins | sample Coa_R1_10_FD_187157 | JGI IMG/M metagenome (GOLD analysis project Ga0209061, IMG submission 187157) | Surface soil microbial communities from Centralia Pennsylvania, which are recovering from an underground coalmine fire - Coalmine... | ecosystem: Environmental > Terrestrial > Soil >... | reverse complement strand
CCATCTTGCCGGCGAGGCGGCGCTGGCCGCGGCCCGCGCGCGCGACCGCTCGGGAAGGCGAAGCCTGCTCAACGGCGTCCCGTTCGCTCTCAAGGACATCTTCGACACCGCCGATCAGCCGACCGGCTACGGCTCGCCGATCTACTGGGGCGCACGACCCGCCGCCGACGCGGCCGCCGCGGCGCTGCCGCGCGCGGCGGGCGGCATTCTGCTCGGCAAGACGGTGACGACCGAATTCGCCAACCGCCATCCCGGCCCGACGACCAACCCGCACAACCCGGCGCATACGCCGGGCGGCTCGTCGAGCGGCTCGGCGGCGGCGGTCGCCGATTTCCACGTGCCGCTGGCGATCGGCACGCAGACCGGCGGCTCGGTGATCCGCCCAGCCGCCTATTGCGGCGTCGTCGGCTTCAAGCCGAGCTTCGGCCTGTTTGCGGTGGCCGGCATGCGGATCAACACCGAGAGCCTCGACACGGTCGGCATCATGGCGCGCGATGTCGCCGACGTTGCGCTGTTCCGCGCCGCGATGATGGCGATCCCCTACGCCCCGCCCTCCATGCCGCAGACGGCGCCGCGCCTCGGGATGTGCCGCGGGCCGCACTGGGATGAGGCGCAGCCCGAAGGGCGGGAGGTATTCGAAGCGGCGGCGCGCCGCCTCGCCGCGGCCGGCGCCCGCCTCACCGAGGCCGAATTGCCGCCCGCCTGCGCCGCCGCCGACGCGGTGCAGCAGCGCCTCTCCGCCTTCGAGGCGCCGCGCGTGCACATGCCCGAACTGTTCCGCCACGAGCCGCTGTTGAGCCCGGCCCTGCGCGAGGGCAAAATCGCCGCCGGCCGCGGGCTTGCTTATGACGTCTTCCGCCGCGACCTCGAGGAGGCCGAGCGGATGCGGCGGGCGGCGCAGGAATGGGCCTCCGGCTTTGATGCGATCCTGACATTGCCGGCGCCGGGGCAGGCGCCGCGCGGCCTCGGCGATACCGGCTCGGCGATGTTCAATGCGATCTGGACGCTCTTTTATATGCCGTGTCTGACCCTTCCGGCCGGGCGGGGTCCGGACGGATTGCCGGTCGGCATCCAGCTCGTTGGCCGACGCCACGATGACGCGCGCCTGATCGATGCCGCGCTGTGGGTCGAGCGATATCTGGGAGAGGGGCGATGATCGCGGCCGAGCGCCTGTCGGCGCGGGAGGCGCTGGCGCGCTTGGCCGCCGGCACGCTCTCGGCGGAAGCGCTCGTCAGCGCCTGTCTTGAGCGGGCGCAGGCGAGAGCCGCGCTCCAGGCCTGGGCCTTTCTCGATCCGCAGCAGGCGCTGTCGCAGGCGCGCGCCGTCGACCGCGCCGGCCGGCCGGGTCTGCTGAAAGGCGTGCCGGTCGGGGTCAAGGACATCATCGACACGGTCGATATGCCGACCGAACACGGCTCGCCGATCTATCGCGGCAACCGGCCCTACGCCGACGCCGCCTGCGTGGCGCTGATCCGGGCCGCGAGCGGGGTCGTGTTCGGCAAGACGGTGACGACCGAATTCGCCAACCGCCATCCCGGCCCGACGACCAACCCGCACAACCCGGCGCATACGCCGGGCGGCTCGTCGAGCGGCTCGGCGGCGGCGGTCGCCGATTTCCACGTGCCGCTGGCGATCGGCACGCAGACCGGCGGCTCGGTGATCCGCCCGGCCGCTTTTTGCGGCGTCATCGGCTACAAGCCCTCCTTCGGCGATTTCTGCCGGGTCGGCGTCAAGATGCAGTCGCACACGCTCGACACGCTCGGCATCATCGCCCGCAGCCTCGAAGACGTGGCGCTGTTGCGTGCCGTTCTGCTCGCCCAGCAGGCGCCTGATCCGGTCGCCCGCGACAGCGCCGCACCGCGCATCGGCTTCTGCCGCACCCCGGCCTGGGACGAGGCCGAGCCGGCGACGCAGGCGCTGCTGCAGAACACGGCCGCGCGCCTTGCCGCGGCCGGCGCGAGGGTGCGCGAGACGGCGTTGCCGCCGCCTTTCGACACGATCCTCGAGACCCATGCGCGGATCTTCTATTTCGAGGCGGCGCGCAACTACGCCTATGAATACGAGGCGCACCGCGAGCAGATCAGCGCGGTCTTGCGCGAGACGGTGCTCGAGCCCGGCCGCGCGCTGCCGCTTGCCGCCTATATCGAGGCGGTCGAGACCGCCGAGGCCTACCGCCGCCATCTCGACGATCTCTTTGGCGAGTTCGATCTGCTGCTGGCGCCGAGCGCGGCCGGCGAGGCGCCGCCGGGGCTGGGCTCGACCGGCAGCGCGCGCTTCAACGGCTTGTGGACGCTCGCCGGGACGCCGTGTCTGACCCTGCCGGCCGGCACCGGCCCACGCGGCCTGCCGCTCGGCGTCCAGCTCGTCGGCCGGCGCGGCCGCGACCGGGCGCTGCTCGACGCCGCCGCCTGGGTCGCGGCGCGCCTGTAGCCGTTATTGTCACCACTGCGAGGAGGAAACGATGATTTATGAGTTGCGCATCTATCACTGCGTGCCCGGGCGGCTGCCCGACCTCGTCAAACGCTTTGACACGCTGACCCTCAGATTGTGGGACAAGCACGGCATCCGCCAGGCCGGCTTCTGGACCGTGCAGATCGGCAGCTCGAACCAGGACCTCTATTACATGCTGAAATGGGAATCGCTCGATGAGCGGGCCCGGAAGTTTGCCGCCTTCCAGGCCGATCCCGAATGGATTGCCGGCCGCGCCGAGACCGAAAGGAACGGCCCGATCGTCGCCTCGATCACCAATACGATCCTGCAGCCGACCAGCTTCTCGGCGGTGCAATAGCCCTTTCCAGTCCCGCCCTGGCAAAAAGGAACGCCATGCTCTACGAACTGCGCGTCTATCACTGCGTGCCCGGCCGTCTGCCCGATCTGTTGCAGCGGTTCGAGAGGATCACGCTCGGCATTTGGAAACGGCACGGCATCGAGCAGGCCGGCTTCTGGACCGTGCAGATCGGCCATTCGAATCAGGATCTCTACTACCTGCTGAAATGGGATTCGCTGGCCGAGCGCGAGCGCAAATGGAACGCCTTCCAGGCCGATCCCGAATGGATTGAAAAGCGGGCCGAGACCGAGAGAAACGGGCCGATCGTGGCCGCGGTCGAGAACAGCATCCTGCAGCCGACCAGCTTCTCGGCCGTCAAATAGCCCTCTCCGCCCGGGGACGTGGAGAGCCTCTCTCGCCGGTGGGGCATGAGAAGGCCGAAAGGAGCGGCGCCGGCAATCTCATTGCCTCACCGTCTTTGCGCTCTATGCCTTGAACAATCTGGGAAGATCCGACCAGCACGAATCGTAATCGCGCTGTAAGGCCGGGGTTTCGAGGGCAAAGCGGGTCGGGCGGATCGGGAAGCGCGTTTCGAACATGAAGGCGAGCGTGTTCTCGATCTTGCGCGGTACCAGTTCCTCGGCGCTTGCGCGCTCGAACGTCGCCCTGTCCGGACCGTGCCCGGCCATGCAATTGTGCAGTGAGGCGCCGCCCGGCACGAAGCCCGCCGCCTTGGCGTCGTAGGTGCCGTGGACGAGGCCCATAAATTCGCTCATCACATTGCGGTGGAACCAGGGCGGCCGGAAGGTGTGCTCCGCGACTGTCCAGCGCGGCGGAAAGATCACGAAGTCGCAATTGGCGGTGCCGGGAACCTCGCTCGGGCTCGTCAGCACGGTGAAGATCGACGGGTCGGGATGATCGAAGCTGACCGTGCCGATCGCGTTGAAGCGCGCGAGATCGTATTTGTAAGGGGCGTAATTGCCGTGCCAGGCGACGACATCGAGCGGTGAATGGTCGAATTCGGCCGCCCACAGATTGCCTTCGAATTTGACGACGACCTGATGCGGCTCCTCGCAATCCTCAAAGGCGGCCACCGGGGTCTCGAAATCGCGGGGATTGGCAAGCCCGTTGGCGCCGATCGGGCCCAATTCGGGAAGGCGGAACAGCGCCCCGTAATTCTCGCAGACATAACCGCGGGCCCGGCCGTCGGGCAGGGCGACGCGGAATTTGACGCCGCGCGGCACGACCGCGATCTCGCCGGGGCCGATCTCGACGAGGCCGAATTCGGTCGCCAGCGACAGCCGCCCCGTTTGCGGCACGAGCAGCAGTTCGCCGTCAGCATCGGCAAACAGGCGCCGCTCCATCGACTTGGAAGCGCGATAGATATGGACGGCCACGCCCGTGCGCAGGCTCAGATCGCCGTTGCCGCCCATCGTCGCCAGCCCGTCGATGAAGTCGCTCGGGACATCCGGAAAGGGGAGCGGATCCCAGCGCAGCCGGTTCGGCGGCGGCACCTCGGCAAACGGCGTGCTGCGGATCAGGCCGTTGTCGAGGCGGCGGAACGGCGGGTGCATCGCCGAGGGGCGGATGCGATAGAGCCAGGAACGGCGGTTCTCCCGGCGCGGCGCGGTGAACGGCGTGCCCGAGATCTGCTCGGTATAAAGGCCGTGCGGCGGCCTTTGCGGCGCGTTCTGGCCATGCGGCAGGGTTCCGGGCAGGGCCTCGCTTGCATGCTCGTTGCCAAAGCCCGACAGGTAGCGCGCGCTGGTCATCGCAATCTCCGACCTGTTTGCCGGCCTCATCCCGGTTCGGCCGGGATGATCGTCTTTTCCTCGACGATAAAGGTTTTGATCCGGCCGATGAACAGGGCGCCGTCAGCGAACAGGCGCCGGGCTTCGGGCGAGGCATGGGCGCGTTCCATCGCGGCATGGTCGTCAAACCACAATTCGGCGATGCCGTCGACTGCGATCTCGGCGGTCGGAATGTCGGGGCGGGTCGGCTCGGCGCGGATGTGCGACTGCACATACCGGCGCAGCCCGGGAACGGCACGGGCCAGCGGCGCGTGCACTTCGACCCAGTGCCGGAGGAACTCCTCGTGCGAGAGCTCCGCCTTGCGCGTCAATAGCGAGATGGTCTTGATCATCAGCGCCTCCTCTCGGACGCCCTTCGAGGCAATGCCGGAAAAGCGCGGGCCGAAGGGCGGCCTCCCCGCGCAATGGCCGCGGGCCGCCGCCCGGCCGGCTAGCCGTGGCCTGAGGGGGCGGGCTGGGGGATGAAGATCCGATTGGCCAGACGCTTCTGCGCCGGCGAGAACGACGCATAAAGCCGCGCGAACGGTCCGATCAGCTTGCGCAATCCCTCGGCCTGGGCGGCGGCGAGCTGCTGCGAGAAGCGCAGATTGTCGAGAGCGTTCGTGCCGGCGCTCGCCGGCCGCCTCTGGACCAGCGAGCGTATCGTCGCCTCGTTGCTGCGCATGACATCGGCGAAGGCGTCGAAAGCGGCCTCCTGCGCGGGGGTGATGTGCAGCATCTGATGGAGCTGGCGGATGCGCGGCTCCATCGGGCTGGCGGCCGACGGCGGGTTTTGTGCCGCCGCCGGCAAGGGGACGGCGGCCGGAACGAGCAGGGCGCCCAGCAGCAACAGGCCGGCGCGGCTCGCGCGAAGGATCGGGTCGGTCATGGTTCTCGTTCTCGCCTCGAGTGTGGTTGCCGCAATCAAACGACCGCCGCCGGTTCTCATTCCATAGGCACGGGAGCGGTCCGCATTTTGTTCGGTCCGGCTCGTGCCTAGACTTCGAAAAAGACGGTCTCGCCCTTTCCCTGCAGGACGATGTCGAAATGATAGGTCGGCGGATCGGCGTCGTTTACGCGCTGCGCGAGGAGCGTTTGCCGAAGGGCCGGGTCGGCGATCGCGGACAGCACCGGATCCGTCTCGTTTGCCGGCTCGTCGGCGAAGTAGATCCGGGTCACGAGCTGCCGCAACAGCCCGCGCGCGAAGATCGCCACCGCGATGTGCGGCGCCTGCAATGCGTTGCCGCGGCCGGGGACCGGGCCCGGGCGGATTGTCACAAAGCGAAAGCGGCCTTCCGCATCGGTCGAGACTCGGCCGAAGCCGCGGAAATGCGGGTCGAGCGGCCGGTCCTGCCGGGTGTCGTCGGGATGGGCGTAGCGGCCCGCGGCATTCGCCTGCCACAGTTCGAGGCAGGCGTCGCCGACCGGCATGCCCTCCCCGTCAAGCACCCGGCCGGTTATGACGATGCGCTCGCCCGCGGGCCCATCCCGGGTCAGATCGCTCCATTGCGGCCGCTCGAGCGCCATATGAAAAAACGGACCGACCGTTTGCGAGGGGGTCGGGATCAATTTTTCGGCCATTCTATGCTCCGCCGATCGCGGTTCATTGAGGCTCGAGCGGGGTTGCTGCGCGACCGCGCAGCACAATGTCGAAGCGGTAGCCGAGCGCCCATTCCGGCTGGCCGAATTCGGGCGCATGGGAGGCGATCAGGCGCTCGCGCGCGGCGCTGTCGGGCACGCTCTGAAAGATCGCATCCAACGCCAATAGCGGATCGCCCGGAAAGTACATCTGGGTGATGAGACGCGTCGCAAAGGCCGGCCCGAACACGCTGAAATGGATGTGCGCCGGCCGCCAGGAATTGGGGCCGTTGCGCCAGGGATAAGCGCCGGGTTTGATCGTCAGGAAACGGTACTCGCCGCGCGCATTGGTGATGACCTGCCCGACCCCGTCGAAGTTCGGATCAAGCGGCGCATCGTGCTGATCGACCGGATGGCGATAGCGGCCGGCCGCATTGCACTGCCACAGCTCGACGAGCGTACCGGGCACCGGCCGCGCATCCTCATCGAGCACCCGGCCCGCGACGATAATGCGCTCGCCGAGCGGCGGCCCGCCATGGCCGCGGGTCAGATCGGCCGCTTCCGGCCCGGCCCAGCCGTCGGTGAAGACCGGACCGGTTACCTCGGTCAATGTCTGTTCGAGCCGAAACGGCGGCCGCTGCGGCGCACGCTTCACGGTGCTGCCGTAATCGGGGTAAAGATAGGGCGGCTGCGTCCCCGGGATGGTCGGCGCGAACCTCCGAACCGCGGTCGTCATGCTCGCTGTCCTTCCTTGTCGTCCCGCTCCGCGCGGGAACACAAATCGTATTGGGCGGCGGCCGCTCTGTCAAAGCGCCCGCCGCTCCGCTACGGGAGCGCTCAACGCCGGCGGCAATGCCGCGGCAACACCGGCCAGTCATCCCGAATTGAATCGCCCTCGGGCTCGCTCTATCTCTTGGGGCGGCGGCTCTGGCGTCGGCTGCCTGCTGCAGAAAGGCCGTCATGCCGCAATGGTTAAGGCGGCCATGGCCGGCCTTTCGGCGTCGCAAGGGCGTCGTGAGCGGGAATAGGGCAGGCGCGGGGACCGTATTACCCAGCGCGCGACCACCCGGTCGCGGTCAGCAGCGGAGGTGAATCGATGTTGTCTCTGGCGTCGTCTTTGACCGGGAGCCCGCGGCTCAAACGTTTTGCGGCCGTGCTCGTAACCGTGCTCGGCCTGGGCGCCGCGACCACGTTTGCGGCGAAGCCGGCGGATGCACGTGTGTTCTTCGGCTTCAATTTCGGCGTGCCGGTCTGGGGTTGGGGCTATTATCCGGGTTACTGGTATCGGCCTTATCCGGCCTATTGGTGGGGCTGGCGGTGGCGCCGGTGGTGCTACTGGCATCCCTACCGCTGCTACTGGTAATCCGCGCGGCCGGGCCGCGACCGATCGCAATGCCATGCTGCAGGGCGCGCCGCTTGCCGGCATGCGGGCGGCCGCCCTGCCGCGCGCTCGGACATGACGGGCCGCCCGCGGCCGGCTCGCGGTCGTGACGGACACGGCCGCCCCGATACGCGCGGCCTTTCGGGATAAGCTCCGGGGCCGACGGACGCTGGCTTGCCGCGCGGCCGCAGCGACTCTCACCGCCGCCTGCTGTTCCCGCCGCCCGCCGCGGTCAGACCTTCGTTGCGGCCGCGAGAGCCCCTACCGCTGCCCGCGGGTTGCGCAGCGGTCTGCCAAGCGGATGCCGGCGCCGTTGCGGGCGGTGCGACGATGCCGGCCGGTGCGGTGCGGCAATGCTCCCGCGCGGGCGTAACCGTCGGGCATTCACCGGTCGTTCGCCCGGGGATCAAGCCGCACCACGAGCGGCAGATACCAGACCGGGACGCTCAGCCATAACGGCAGCACGCGCGCATCATCGGTGACGGCGAGCGCGACCGTTCGCGGGGCGTTGGCCGGATCCTCGGCCCCCGGCCGGTCCTTGAACCCGGCAATCGGCTGCAATGTCAGGACGAGGCGCAGAACGCCCGGGCTCCGCCCGCTCCTCGGCAGCAGATGCCCGATCACGTCAAAGCGCCGCGCCCCATCATAGACGGGCACGGTGAAGGGTGCGCCATCGGCGCGCGCGGCGGCGACGGCCTCGCGGATGCGTTCGAGCGCGGAGAGCGGGTCGACCGCGTTGGTCCGGAAGCGCAGGGCGAGGGGCGGTTTGTCGCTGGTGTCGTCCGGGCCGCGCTCGCTCACGCTGGCCCCGTCGCGCTCGACAAACCGCATGCTGATATGGCGATTGCGGCGGCCGCGCAGATCATAGACCGCCTCGTAGGCCGCGGGAGCGGCCGGAATGGTGCCGGCAAGCCGGCCTGCGGCCACGGCGGTGCCGCGGAAATGCGTGAAGAGACGGGGCAGCCCGAGCGTCCTGATGTCGATCTCGTCGTCGTAGCGACCCCCGCCCTCGCGCAGAACCAAGCGGATTCGGGCCGCCGGCAGACCGGCCCAGGTGGCGCTGTACCAAGCGACAATTTCGCCCGCGCCTGCTGCCCGGAGCGGCCCCGCCGCGGCGACGGCAAGCCCCAGCAGAGGGCCGATCCGCCGCAATCGGGACCGGCCGGACATGCGGGCCGGGCTTGCCTCGTTTCGGCCCTTCAGTGCAGCGCCGGAATGCCGAGCGCTTGGCCGAAGCGGCGGCCGGCCTCGAGCGGATCGCCGTATTTGCGGTGGGCCGCCGTGTGATGGGCGCAAGCGAGCAGCAGCCTGTCCCTGTCCCAGCCCCGGTTCTTGCCGTAATCCTCGATCAGGACTTGGCCGATCTCCTGGTTGTGCGGGTCGTTGCCCATGCGGCTGGCGAGCAGCGCAAGGCGCGCGACCAGCGGTTGCCGGTCGGCGCCGCTGTCAAGATAGGCCTTGGTCCAGGCCACGCTGTCGGGGGCATTGAGGGCCAGCACCGCGGCATCGATGCGCTCCAATATCTGCTGCGGGCCGAGCTTGTCGGCGCCGGCCGGGGCTGCGATCGTGACCGGTTCGGCATCGCCGATCCCCTTCTGATGCCAGGCCGCGCGGTTCAGATAGGAGGCCGCCACGTAGAGCAGCTTCAGCTGGTGCTTGTGCTTGAAATTGTCGAAGAACCAGCCGAGCGTATTCAGATATTCGTAGCAATGCTGCGGCAGGGAGAAGTTATTGGCGCCGCGGGTCTCCAGGATCACCTGGGCGGCGGCGAGCTGCAATGCATCGAGGATATGACGCGGGCTCTTTCCGGCTTCGAGCAGGCGGCTCAGCAGTTCGAGAAAACCGGGCTCGGGCTCGCGGATGACCGCGTTTTCGAGCGCCTCCGCCGCGGCGCGGTCGAGCGGTTCCTTATTGCTGGCGAGGATGCGGCGCTCGGGCTCCGAGGCACCGCGATAGGGGATGGCCGAGATCGTCTCCTTTTCGAGGAAGATCTTGATGACGTTGCACGCCATCTCGTAGGTCGAGTACCAGCGCGGCCCGACCGCGATGTCGAGGGCGCCGGCATAGATGACGTTGTGGGCGTTGTCCCAGCCGAGAAAATTGCCGAGCTCGACCGTGGCGCGGGCGCGGAACGCCTTGTGCCCGGTCGTGTAGGAGCGGTTGTAGAGGGCCCGGTCCTGGACGTCCATCAGCCCGGCATGGCACAGCTGCGCCAGCACCTGCGTGCGCTCGGCCGGATTTTCCATAAGCCCGAGGAAGACGCGGTAGGCTTCGATGACATTGCCGCGATGGACCAGCGTCATCCAATGGTCGAGCCGCTCGTCGAGCGGGCCTTCGAGATGGAGCGGCTCCTGGTCGGGCCAAGCGATCTCCGGCATCGGCGGCGGGCCGGGCGGCGGCTTCCAGCCGGGCGCGCGGGCGTAATGGCCGGGCGCCTTCAGGATCTTCTGGTTCCAGATGTCGAGCCCGGTCGGGATGTACCAAATCGTCTGCGCCAGCGGCAGGCCGGCATAGTCCTGCGGCACCATCCGGTGGAGATGGACAGCGGCGCGGGCCGACAACAGGCAATGGTCGTTGTTGACGAAATTGACATAGCCGTCGTCGATCCGCTCGTGATAGGGTACGTGCGTGTAGGGCGCATGGATGCGCACGGCCTCCCCGATGATCTCGGCCATCGGCCGCCCAAGGCGCAGCAGTTCGTAATAGGTCTCGCTGGCGCCGATCTGGTCGCGGGCGAGGATGCGTTCCTCCAGTTTCCGATAGAGCGAATCGGGTTTGGGCTCGTTCGTGCGCGCGCTCTCGCTATTGGTTAGAGTGACTGCCATTCTCCCCACTCCTGTGTCGCCGGCCCGGCGGGCGACGCTGCCGCCGGATAATGCGTCGATAGGAACGGCGGAGCAATCCGGCAAGCACCGGTTGGGCGGCGTTGTCGTCAGGGCAGATCTGCGGGGTTCGCAATGAGGCTGGAGGATCTCGCCGAAATAGAGCTGCCGGCGGCGCTGGGCCTCGGCCTCGTCGTGCTGCTCGCGGCCCGGCTGGCGCCGGAGCTGCGCCCGCCGCTCAAATCGGCGGTCAAGCTCGGTCTGCGCCTCTTGGCCGAGAGTGAGGGGGAGGCCGAGGCCGGCATCATCGAGCGGCTTGTCGAGCCGACCGTCGACAGCCTGATGGACGGCCTGCTGGCGCCGCCGGGGGAGGCGGCGCGCGCCAAAGTCGAGCGCACCCTGCGCCATTTCGAGCATCGCGCCCGCCTGCACGCCCGCCGCTGGACGCATGATCCCGCCCATATCGGCCGCCATTACCGCCGCCATGTCCGCCATCTGCGCCGCCGCCTCGAGCAGGCCTGGCAGCGCCGCGGCGGCGACCGGCAGCGTTACGAGCGGCTGCTCGCGCGCCTCGACGAAGCGCTGCTGCCGGATCCCGGCGGCGCGGCCGGTCCCCCGGAGTGAGGCGCGCCGGCCCCCTTGATCGCCTCGATCGCGAGGATCGGCAAGGCCCCCGTCGTCAGCGCCGCGACCAGATCGCGGCCGCCGAGCGAGGCTCCGATCACGCCGCGCAGCCCGGGCGCGAACAGGGCGGCGCCCTGGGCCGCAAAGGCTGCCGTCAGCGCCGCAAGCAGCGGGGGGTTCGGCGGCAGCCGGGTCCATGAAGCCTGCTGCGAGCGGCAGCTGAGGGCATAGAGCAACTGGCTGGTGACCAGGCTTGCAAAGCCGCTGCCGCGGCTGCGCGCCCCGGCGCCGTGGCGCGCCCTTGCCCAGGCTTCCGCGGCAAGCGCACCGCCGGCCATCAGCGCGGCGTCGCGCGCCAGCACGCCGAGATCCTGCCGCGCCATGATCGCCGCCAGCGGGTCCGGCGGCGGCCGCCGCATCAGCTCCGGCTCCGGCGGTTCGAGGGCAAGACCGAGCGCCGGCAGCACGTCGGTCAGCAGATTGATCCACAGCAGTTGCACCGGGGTCAGCGGCTCTCCTATGCCGCTCGCGACGGCGAGCAGCATCAACAGCATTTCGGACAGGTTGGTCGCCAGCAGAAACCGCAGCGCCTTGCGCAGATTGGCGTGGACGGCGCGCCCGTGCTCGATGCCGCGGATGACGCCGGTCAGATCGTCGGCGAGCAGGACGACATCGGCGACTTGGCGGGCGGCCTCGGTGCCGGCGCTTTCGAGCGTGATGCCGATATCGGCGGCCTTCAGCGAGGGCGTATCGTTGACGCCGTCGCCGATCATCGCGACGGCAAGACCGCGGCGCTGCAAGGCGCGGATGATGTCGAGCTTCTGCGCCGGTGCGACGCGGGCGAAGACGGTGCCGTCGATCGGCTGTCCCGGGCGGTCGAGCGCGGCATTGTCGACCAGCCGATCAAGGCCCAGCTCGCGGCCGATCGCCGCCGCGGTCTCCGGCTGGTCGCCGGTGATCATCACCGCCTGGATCCCGGCCTCTTTGAGGCCGGCGATCAGCTCGGCCATGCCGCGCCGCAACGGATCGGCCATGCCGACCAGCCCAACCCAGACGAATTCGGCCGGCGGTTCGGCGGCGAGCACGCCGGCATCGGCCGGCAGGCGGCGGAAGGCGATGCCGAGCACCCGCAGCCCGTCCCGCGCCATGGCCCTGTTCTGTCCCAGAATGCGCCCCCGCGCCGCCGCATCGAGGGGAACCGCAGCGCCGCCTCGCAACTCTTCCCGGCAGAGCCTGAGCACGTCGCGCGGGTCGCCCTTGAGCGCGATCAGCACCGTTGCCGGATCGAGGCGATGGGCGGTGACCATGAACCGCCGGGTCTCCGAGCGTTCGCGCACCGCCAGACGCGGCCGCGCCCGGCGCAGGCCGCGGACGTCGATGCCGGCCTCCGCGGCCGCCTCCAGCAGGGCGCGTTCGGTCGACGAACCGCGCGGCGCCGCCGCCGGATCGGCCGGCTCGGCGTCGTTGCACAGCGCTCCCAATTCGAGGAGCAGCCGCAGTTCGGGATTCTCACCGCCGGCGGCCGCGGCCGCCGGCAGCGGCGGCCCGCCGCCGGCCGCGACGCGCACCACCGACATCCGGTTCAGGGTCAAGGTGCCGGTCTTGTCGAGACACACGACGCCGATCGCCGCCAGCCCCTCGACCGCCCCCAGCCGCCGCACCAGCACGCGCTTTCTGCGCAGTCTCTCGATGCCGAGCGCCAATGTCGCCGTCGTCAGCACCGGCAGGCCTTCGGGAAAGGCCGCGACCGCGAGCGAGATCGCGGTCCGCAGCATCGACAAAAGGCCGAACCCGCGCAGCAGGCCGATCGCAAAGAGCAGCGCGCACAATGCCGCGGACACAAAGGTCAGCCGCCGCGACAGATCGTCGGTCTGGCGCTGCAGCGGGGTCGGCGGCGCTCTGGCGGTGCCGAGCAAGGCCTGCACGCGTCCGATTTCGGTGTCGCGGCCGCAGGCGACGACGACGCCGCGCCCGCTGCCGCCGCTGACCGCCGTGCCGCGGAACACCATGTTGCGGCGCTCGGCGAGCGGCGCCTCCGCCGCGGCGAGAACATTGGCCGCCTTTGCCGTCGGCAGGCTTTCACCGGTCAGGCTCGCCTCGTTCAGCGTCAGCTGGTCGGTCTCGATCAGCCGGGCGTCGGCCGGGACGAGATCGCCCGGATGCAGCGCGATGATGTCGCCCGGCACCACGCTCTCGGCCGCAACCATCTGTTCCTCGCCCGCGCGCACGACGCGCGCCGGCCCCGCCTCGCCCTCGGCAAGGCTGCGGATCGTCCGCTCGGCTCTGAGTTCGGCAAGAAAGCCGATGCCGCCGTTGAGCAGGAGGGCCGAGGCGATCACGCCGGCGTCGAGCAGGCCGCCGGTCGCCAACGCCAGCAGCGCACCGGCGGCCAGAAGCGCCGCCGGCAGGCCGCCGAACTGGGCGAGCAGGATCTCGACGCGCGAGCGGGGGGCGATGTCGGGAACGACATTGGGTCCGTGGCGCCGCAGCCGGCGGGCCGCCTCGGCCGGCGATAGCCCTTCTGCCGTGCCCGCCAATGCGGCCAGGGCGTGCGCGGCGGAGCGCGCATGCCAGGCCGGTTCCGCCGCAGCGGTCCCGGCGGCAGGGAAGAGCCGCGCCGCCGCGCCGCCCTCCCCGGCCTGCGCCACGACGGCGCGGATGCGGCCGAGGATCGCCTCTAGCGGCCTCTCCGGCTCGTAGAAGACGAGCAGGCTGCCGGTGACGGGATTGGCCTCGACGCGGCGGATGCCGCGGCCGGCAAGGCGGGATTCGAGCAGGCGCTTGAGGGGCTCGTTGCGGTAGAGGGGCGCGACGCGGATCCGGGCGCGGCCCCTGACGGCCGTATGGATCGGCACCACCTCGGACATCGGCCTTGGATCACGCCGCTTCCGGCTCGCCGCGCGCGGGCTGCGGGGCGCCGGGCAATCCGACAACGGTCGCGGCGTACCATAGCAGGGTTGCCGCCGGCGCCGCGATGTTGCCCCGCACCAATTGCTGCAGCCCGCCGGCAAACAGCGCCGCAAACAGCACGGTGCGCAGGTCGAGAGCGCCACCCGTCCAGCTCCGCAGCGTGCCGTCCGTCGTCGCGACCGCATCCTCGATGCGGGCCATCAGCGGCGGATCCGACCCGTCCGCGCCCGGCGGGGCGACGAGGCGAAACAGGTCGTTGCCACTCATTGCCTCGCGCAGCAGCGCGGCGGGGTCGCTGAAATGCACGAGGATGCTGGCGGTTACCGGATTGACCTCGACCCGCTCGACGTTCTGCCAGTCTCTGAGGCGCTGCTCGACCATCCGGAAGAAGGCCGCGTCATGGCGCCGGGAGGGAACCTTGAGGCGCACCCGGGTCGGCGTTGCGTGTACGATCCGGGCCTCCGGCAGGTCAGGCATGAGGAGGCTCGCTCCCGGCGGCGTGCAGCGCCACCACATCGCCCGCCGCCCGCGCGAGCCTTGCCCGGCGCTCGTCGGCGAATTCGGCCTGCGCTTCGGCGACGATATCGCTCGCCGCTTCGCCGAATTCGGCGGCGACTTCGCGGCCGCGTTCGTAGAGGGCAAGCGCCGTCTTCACCGCCGATTTCGCCGCCGGGCGCGCGGCCCGCGCGGCGCTCGGGAACAGCAGCGGGGCGAGCACGCCGCCGGCAAAGCCGGCGACCAGGGCCAGCAATACCGTGCCGCCGCGGCCGGGAGGCCGGCGGGCCGGGCGCCCCCTTCGCCTTGCCATCTCAGTGCGTCTCACCCCTGGAGCCGCCGCGCCCGGCCGCCCGCCCCGCCCCCTCCGGCGCCGGCTCCGCCGCCGGGACCGCTTCCAGCTCGGCGCGGGCCTCGGCGACCAGATCGCTGGCAAACTCGCCGATCTCGGCGAAGGTCTCGCGATAAAGCACTATTCCGCCCTTGATCGCGGCCTTGGCGGCCGGCCGCAGCACGCGACCCAGCGCCGGCAGGACGGCCGGCGCGAGCAGCACCGCGCCGAGGCCGATCGCCAGTCCGGTGATGGCGTTGCCTTTGAACATGTCCTCGATCAGTGCCATTCGACCCTCCGCTTCCGCTTCCGGGACCATCCCGGGTCGCGGGAATATCCGCCTTCCTAACGGTGAAAGGAAAGGTGCGGCCCCATACGGGTGCGATTTTTTACCGGCCCGCCCTCTCCGGGAGAGGACGCGTCGGGAAACCGGTTTCCCCGACCCGCGCCGGCGATCAGGACGGAAGCTCGACGACGGTGCCGTCGGCAAGCCGGCCCTGGGCGCGATATTGGCCGATCTTGTCGAGAAGCGGGCGGTCGGAAACGGCGTAGAGCACGGCCTCCGCATCCGGGCTGTTGACGTGGCGTCGCCACAGAAAGCCCGGCACGACGAAAATGTCGTTCTCCTCCCACTCGAACCGGCGGCGGCCGATCTCGGTATGACCCCGTCCCGCGATGACAAGATAGAGCGTGCTCGCGGTCTCGCGCTTCCAGCGGGTTGCTTCGCCGGCACGCAACAGTTGCGCCGAATAGCCGAGGGTCGGGAAGAGCGGCATCCCGGTCGTCGGGTTGACGAACGCGACCGTAATCCCTTCGTAGGGGTCGCCGGCCTCCTCGCGCAGCCCGTCGAGCGCCGCCCTGATATCGCGCCCGCGGTAGCGGAACATCGGCGTAACCTCGCGGCCGAAGCCGCGCCGGTGCGCGACAAAGCCGGGAATGATGCCGCCGTGGCCGTAGAGCTTTTGCGAGTAGTCGCGGGGGCGGGTGACGGCCTGCGTGCGCGCGTTGCCGCCGCTCTCTGCGGGATAGGCTTCGTCGAGCCAGACGCAGTCGAGAAACTCCAGCAACGGAAAATCGAGCACGTCCATCCACACGACCGGGTTCTCGCCGTCATTGCCGTGATCGTGCCAGGTCCCGTTCGGGGTCAGGATCAGATCGCCGCGCTCGGCCTCGACGCGCTCGCCCTCGATCACCGTATAGCCGCCCGCCCGCGAAAGGATCGTGCGGCTGGCGTTCGGGGTATGGATATGCACCGGCGCGATATCGCCCGGATTATAGATCGATACCGCACAGCGCATCGTTGCGCTGACCTGCAAGCGCCCGCCCAGGCCCGGATTGGTCAACAGGAACTGCTGGCGTTCGGCGAATTCGATCGGCGGGGTCTCGGCGGCGCGGGCGATCTCGGCGATGCGGTCGAGATAGGGAGAAATCTCGCGCCAGCGCCACAAATGCGGCAGCGGCTTCAGCTGCGCGGCGCCGACGCGGCCTTCGGCGAGGCTGCCCTGCGCCTCCGGCCCGGTGGCGCGGAACCAGGGCGGCTGCGCCGGCGCATTCGCCTGCGTACGCAGCCAGATATGCAGTTTGCCGGCCTCGGCGTTGAGCCGCTCCATCGCCGCGCGCGCATCAAGAGCGGCTGCGGCCTGCTGGGGTTGCGCCATTGCTTTCCTCCCTATGACAGCGCCGCCGCCCGCGCATAGAGCTTAAGATCGGCGACGAGATCCTCCTCGCGCGCAATGCCGTATTCGGCGTGACCTTCCCGGCTCTTCTCCTTGACCAACAGGACGGCGGGATTGGCGGTTTCGTAAAGCCGCAGGATGCGGCCGTCGACGGCGATCTCGGCCAGCTTGCCGGTGATCGCGGCCGGCTCGGCGCGCTCGCTGGCGTCGACCAGCTCGACAAGCCCCTCGGCCGTGATGCCGGCCGCCGCGACCTCGGCCTTCAGAGCGGCCGCCGCCGCGGCTTCGCTCGCGCGCTCGGCCGAAAGCGCCCTGACCTTTTCGGCCGCCCGCCGGCAATGCTCGGCATACCAGACCGCGGCGCGGGCGCGGAAGGCCTCGGGCGACAGCTCGCGCGTGTCGATCCAGGCGCGGGCGCGCGTCCATTCGCGCGCCAGCCAGGCGCGGATCGGCGGCTCGCGGATCTGGCCGAGCCGGTCGGCGCGGATCGCGGCGGCCCAGCGCTTCTGCTCGGGGGTTCCACTCAGCTCCGGCAGGGGCCGCGCCGCCGGCCCGGCCGCGCGCGCGCCGGCCGCGGCATGCCGCGCCTTGACCTGCTCGAATTGCCGGCGGTATTCGCGCTCCCACTCCTCGCTGTCCTCGGCGGGGACGAAGCCCTGCCTGTCCCAGAACGCGCGATTGGTCGCCGCAATCGCCTCCTCTCGCACCGATTTCAGATCCATGATCGGTCTCCGCGGTTGCGCTGCTTGCCGCTGCAGACGGTATCATGGCTGGGATGCGAAAAAAGAGGGCAGCGATGGCGTGGCGGATCGGCGTCGATATCGGCGGGACATTCACCGACGTGGCGCTGCTCGACGAGGACAGCGGCCGCGTCGACGTCGTCAAGGTCCTGACGACGCCGCAGGATTTTGTCGCAGGCGTCATGCTCGCCCTCCGCCGGGGGCTGCGCGAACAGGCCGTCGAGCCGGCCCGGGTCGCGCTGTTCTCGCATGCGACGACGATCGTCACCAATGCGCTGCTGGAACAGAAAGGGGCGAAGGCGGGATTTGTCACGACGCGCGGATTTCGCGACGTGCTTGAGCTGCGCCGCTCGTCGCGCGCCGATCTCTATGATCTGTTTCAGGAGGCGCCGGCGGTGCTGGTGCCGCGGCGCTGGCGCTTCGAGGTTGACGAGCGCATCGACGCCGAAGGCCGGGTCGTCGTCCCGCTCGCCGAAGAAAGCCTCGATCGCGTCATCGCCGCGATCCGTGCCGCGGGGCTTGAAACGGTTGCGGTATCGCTGTTGTTCTCGTTCCTCAACGACGCCCATGAGCGGCGTGTCGGCGAGCGGCTGCGGCAGCAACTGCCCGGGGTCGGCATCTTTCTGTCCTGCGAGGTGTTGCCGGAGATCCGCGAGTTCGAACGCGCCAGCACGACCGCGGTGTGCGCCTATGTCGGGCCGCTGCTCGCTTCCTATCTCGGTCGGCTCGAGCGCGCGGCCGCCGGGCTGGGCCTGCCCAGGATGCATGTAATGGGATCGAGCGGCGGCCTCGTCGAAGTCGCCGAAGCCCTGCGCATGCCGGCCTGCGTGATCGAATCGGGTCCGGCCGCCGGCGTCGTCGCCGCCGCCCTCGCCGGCAGAGAGCTGGGGCTCGCCAATCTGATCTCGTTCGACATGGGCGGAACGACGGCGAAGGCGAGCCTTGTCGCCGGCGGCGACATCGCGGTGACGACGGAATACGAGGTCGGCGGCGCCGGCCATGCCAAACGCTGGCTTTCCGGCACCGGCCATCCGGTGCGCATCCCGGTCATCGATCTCGCCGAGGTCAGCGCCGGCGGCGGCAGCATCGCCTGGATCGATGCCGGCGGCGGGCTCCGGATCGGACCCGACAGCGCCGGCGCCGATCCGGGCCCGGCCGCCTATGGCCGCGGCGGCGACCGGCCGACGGTCAGCGATGCCGACATCGTCCTCGGCCGCCTCGACCGCGAGGCCTTGCTGGGCGGCGCGCTGCCGGTCGACGCCGCCGCCGCCGAGCGGGCCATCCGCGAGCGGATCGCCCGGCCGCTGGGGCTCGACGTCATCGCCGCCGCCGCCAAGATCGTCGCGATCGCCGACAGCGCGATGGCGCAGGCGCTGCGCATCGTCTCGATCGAGCGCGGCCATGACCCGCGCGAATTCACGCTCGTCGCCTTCGGCGGCGCCGGTCCGGCCCATGCCGCCGCGCTCGCCGCCGAATTGGACATCCCCGAGATCATCGTGCCGCCGGCGCCGGGGGCGTTCTCGGCGCTCGGCCTGGCCATGGCCGACCTCAAACGCGACTATTCGCGCACGCTCTACGCCGCGCTCGACACTCTCGATCCGGCCCGGCTCGCCGGGGTCCTTGCCGATATGGAGGCGGCCGCCGCGGCGATGTTCGAGGCGGCCGGGATCCCGCCGGCGCGGCGGGTGCTGCTGCGCGCGGCCGATTTGCGCTATCGCCGCCAAGCCTATGAGCTGACCGTGCCGATGGCGGCGGGGCCGGTCTTGCGCCCGAGCCTCGACCGGCTCGCCGCCGCCTTTCACGAAAAGCACCGGCAGACCTACGGCCACGCCAATCCCGCCGAGCCGGTGCAGCTCGTCAATGTCCGGCTGACCGCGATCGGCCGGCTGCCGCGTCGGCCGTTGCGGCGACAGGGCGCGATGTCGGTGCCGCCGCGGCAGCGCCAGGTGTGGTTTGCCGAGACCGGCCTTCTCGCCTGCCCAGTGTGGTGGCGCGACGGCCTTGCCGCCGATGCCGTGCTGCCCGGCCCGGCGATCGTCGAGGCGAAGGATTCGACGATCCTGATCCCGCCCGGCTGGAGTGCCGCGGTCACGGCGCAGGGCTATATTCGTCTGACGCGGAGGTGAAGCCCATGCCCGATGTCGCCGTCGCCGCATCCGTCCGCCGGCCGAAAACCGACCCCGCCCGTTTCGCGGTGGTCAGGAACGCGCTGTATGCGGCCGCCGAAGAGATGAAGATCGTTCTCGCCAAGACCGCCTATTCGCCGCTGCTGAAAGTCGCCGGCGATTATTCCTGCGGCCTGTTCGATGTGGCCGGCAACATGGTGGCGCAGGGACCCGATCTGCCGATCCATCTGGGTTCGATGCCGGATGCGGTGCGCGCGGTCATCGCCCGTTTCCCCGAAATCGTGCCGGGCGACGTGTTCATCCATAACGACCCCTATCACGGCGGCTCGCATCTGCCCGACGTCAATGTCGTAATGCCGGCCTTTTTCGGCGAGCGGCTCATCGGCTTTGGCGGCGTGCGCGCGCATTGGCCCGATATCGGCAGCGCCACGCCGGGCAGCTACGGCGCGGTCACCGAGATTTACGGCGAAGGGTTGCGGCTGCCGCCGGTGCGGCTCTATCGCGGCGGCCGGCCCGACCCCGACATCGAAGCCCTGATCTTTGCCAATGTGCGCACGCCGGCCGAACGGCGGGGCGATCTTGCCGCGCAGGTGGCGGCGAACCGGCGCGGCGTCGAGCGCCTTGCGGCCCTGGCCGAAAAGTACGGCGCCGATGAGCTGCAGCGCCTCATGGACGAGGTGCTCGATTACTCCGAAACGATGATGCGCGCGGCATTGCGGCAGATACCCGACGGCGAGGCGGGTTTTGTCGACGTGTTCGACGGCGACGGAGTGCTCGCGCCCGGCGCCGCGGAGGACGAGCCTTTTACCGTACGCCTGAGCGTGCGCAAGCAGGGCGAGGCGATCACGGTCGATTTCACCGGCTCGGACGGGGCCGTGCCGGGGCCGATGAACGCGCCTTTGACCGTGACCGCCTCGGGCGTCTATTGCGCCCTCAAGATGATCGCCGATCCGAAAAATCTGATCCCGCCCAATTCCGGCTGCTGGCGCCCGGTCACGGTGACGGCGCCGGCGGGCTCGGTCGTCAATGCGCGGCCGCCATCCCCGGTCGTCTACGCCAATCACGAAATGTCGCACCGCATCGCCGACATGGTCATGGCGGCGATGTTTGCGCTCTGCCCGCGCAACGTGATGGCCGCCTCGCAGGGCACTTCGGCAGTCGTGACCTTCGGCGGGCTCGATCCGCGCCGCGCCGAGCGCTATGTCAGCTATGAATCGTTGAAAGGCGGGTTCGGCGCGCGGCCGGGCAAGGACGGCATCAACGCCGTCGCCAGTACCGTCAGCAACATGATGAACACGCCGATCGAGATCCTCGAGATCAGCTTTCCGCTGCGCATCGAGGAATACGCGCTTCTCCCCGACAGCGGCGGCGCCGGCACCTGGCGCGGCGGGCTCGGCGCGCGCCGGGTGTGGCGCGTATTGGGTCACGAGGCGCAGGCCGCGGTATGCTGCGAGCGCGCGCTGACGCCGCCCTTCGGGCTGGCCGGCGGCCGGCCCGGCGCGCCGATGCGCCTGTGGCTCGAACTGGCCGACGGCACGAAGCGGCCTCTCAACAGCAAAGGCGCCTTCCGCGTGCCGCCGGGCGGCCGCGTCGTGCTGGAGGCCCCCGGCTCCGGCGGCTACGGCCCGCCGGCCGCCCGCGATCCGGCGCGGCTGCGCGCCGACATCGCCGAGGGGTATGTGAGCGAGGAGGCGGCCCGGCGGGAGTACGGGTTCGCACCGGAGCCCAAGGACGGCGCGGCCTGAGCGCGACCCGCCCTACCGGCGATCGGGCTGTTATCGGGCTGTCGCAAGGGGCCCGGCCGTCGCCGCCGGAGCCGGGGGCCTGCCCGTTCCGCCGCAGCCCCGACGGGCGGAGCGGGAGGCCCAGGCTTTGCTGTCCGCCTGTCCAAGATCAAGATCAGGCGGCGTGGAGCAGTTCCACCGCCTCCTCGTAGATCTCCATGTTCTTTCCAAAGGAAATCGCCGCGGCCTTGGCGCCGCAGACCAGATGCAGCCAGCGCCAGGGCTCGCGGGTGGCGTGAAATTCCTCGACGATTGCCTGATGGTGCTTGAAGGCGTGCATTTCCGTGAAATTGTCGTGACATGCGATCTCGGCCAGACGCGATATCAGCGCCTGCGCGTCGTAGCCGCACTCTACGTACTGCTGGGCCAGATTGACCGTTTCCTTGACTTCCGGGACCGCCCGCATCAGCCCCAGATTGGTGACCTTGGACCAGTCGGTCGGGGGCTGCCGGTAAATGCTCTCCGTCAGGGCCTCCAGCAGGGCGTCCTGCGCGCGGGCGGGCAGGGCTGCGACGGCGGCCGGGTCCGGTTGCGGCGGCGGCTCCATCCGCTGCTGCGTCGAGCGCACTTCCGGGCCCGTATGCCACAGCAGCAGCGCCAGCAGCTTGTTGCGCAGGCTGATCCCGTCGAGCCGCAGCAGATAGCGCCGCAGATTGGCGCCCGTATGCAGATGGACATCCATCGGGTTGCCGCTCAGGGAGCGCAGGAACAGGCCGGCGGCTCCGATCGACAGGGCTTCGCCCGCGCCTTCCAGCGACAGCCCCTCCGCCAGGGCCTCGGCCAACAGCACCGGAATGTCGGCGTAGCTCTCGCACCGCCCGATCGCTTCCCCGACCCGGCCGATCACCGCCGTTTCATCGGCGCCGCTGTGCTGGCGGGTGACGCGGGTCAATAGCTGATGCTCCTCGAGCAAGGCCTCGATCTCCGGAATATCCGGGGCGGCGGGGAAGCGCGTCACGTAACGCACCGCCGGCCGCATCAGGATAGGGCGGTATTCCGGCCCGATCGTCTCGAGGGCGCGCCAGGTGAAGGCGGGGAAGATGAAATAGTGATCGTCCAGGACGTTTTTGGGGATGGCCACGCTCAGCAGCAGATCGAGCGCTTCGAGCGGAGGGACGTGCTGCCACAGCCACAGAAAATAATGATCGGCCATATTGCTCTCGCCGCGATTGGCGGCGGTGAGAAAGGCGGCTTTGGTCGCCTCCGCCCCGCCGGCGTCTATCGGCGCAAACTCCAGCAGGGCGTACGGCCCCATCCGCGGGTCATGAATGTGTTTGTTCGCCAGCGCCACGTGCTGCAGAACCGGAAGGAAGCGCTGCTCGCCCGCAAGGCGTCCGCTCAGCTGCAGCACCGCATGCAAGCCCGCCAGCGGATGCAGCGGGCCGCCGTGATGACCCGGCGGCAGATCGGAGGAGCGCGTCACCGCAAGGGCCGAGGCGGTCAGCATGGTCTGCGTTGACACCCCGGCGCGCAGCTTGTCCAGGGTGCGATCCAGAATCTCCTCGGGGGGCGTTTCCTCGATAAAGCGCACCAACGGCTCGATGGCCTCGGAAAATTGCACGCGTGTCGGCATGGTTAGATCTCCGTAAGTGCGGCCGTGCCTGGTTTGCCGGTTCCTTTTTAACGGGCCTCGCGTCCCGCCGCCGGCGTCAGTTGTCCTCCCGCCGGCGGAAGGCTGTCAAGCGACGCCGGCAAGCGGGCCGGAGCGAGCGGGCGCTTGGCCGGGCTGCCTCCGGCAGTCGACAGGAGCGGCGGCCGCAGCGGAGCGGCGCGGCCCGCCCGCCTGCTGCGGACGGGCCGCGGAGGCCCGGCTACCCGCCGGTTCGCCGGGGCGGCCTCCTTTCAGTCTCGTTTCAAATTGCGATCCCACATCGCAAAGATCTTGCTCCACGTCTCCTCGGCGGCGAGCGCGTCATAGGCCGCGCGCTCCGGGAAGCAGAAGCCGTGCTGCGTGCCGGGGAACACCTTGAGCTCGTATTTGGCGTCGACCTTGTCGAGCAGGGTTTTCAGCTCCCCGGGAATGTGGGCGGGGACGGCATGGTCGGTTTCGGCAAAGGCGTAATAGAGCTCGCCCTTGATATGGCTGAGCAGCCGGTGCGGGGAATCCTCCTTGTCGGTGATGATGCCGACGCCGTAGAGCGAAGCGGCGGCCGCCACGCGGTGCGGGAAGCGGGCGGCGACGGTGGTGATGTACTGGCCGCTCATGCAATGGCCGACGCAGCCGACGGGCCCCGGTTTCGCCCTGTCCTGCGCGTCCAGATAGGCGAGCAGGGCGGCCGTGTCGTCGACGACGAAGGCGTTGGTCAGATGGTTCATCGCGGCGCGGATGACCGCCATCATGGCCTCGTCGCGGCGCGGAACATCAAAGCGGATCGTGCCGAGCCGGTAATACATGTCGGGCAGCAGGCAAAAATAGCCGTGTCTGGCGATGCGCCGCGCCATGTTGCGCAATTCCTCGCGGATCCCGGGCGCGTCCATATAGAAGATGATCCCGGGATAGGGGCCGGGGCCCTCCGGGCAGGCGGCGAAGGTCGGCATCGCGCCGTGCTTGGTGGTGACGACGACTTCCTTTTCGATCATCGCGGTCTCCCTTCATGCGCAAGTGGACAGGCCGCAGCCTGACGCGCCTTGGCCCCGCTTGTCACGCCCGTTTGTCGTCGGGCCGCCCGCCGGGAGATGAGCCCGCCCGCGCCCTCTGCCCCTCCTCCGCAAGTGCGGCCCGGCGCGCGGGCGCGGGCCGGATCGGCTTTGGCCCTCAGCTCCGGAAGGGATGGTTGAGGATGGCGCGCTGCGCCGGCGTCAGCGCCTGATAGAGCTGTCGCATCTCGGGAATGGCGGCTTTGAGCCCGGCAAGCCGGGCGGCCGTCATCTGCTCCATGCGGGTCAGGCGATCGAGCGCGGTCTCGGCGGCCGGCGGCTTGATCGTTTCGCACAGCTTGCGCTCCTGCTGCGCTTCGTCGTTGGCGGTGCTCTCAATCTTGTCCCATAGCGGACGCTGCTGCGCCGTCAGATTGAGCTTGGTCCTGATATAGGCGAGCAACCCGGCGCGCCGCGCCAGCCGGTCGATGCAGGCCTCCTTCGGATTGCGCCACGCCATGCCGCGGTGCATCATCATCCATCGCATCATCATGCCTGCGGGCATGCCGGCGCCCGGCTGCATCCCGGGCATCGCCCGCCCGCCGGCGCCGCCCATCGGCATCGGCGGATTTGCCGCCGGCGCGGAGGAGAGCGGCTCGGTGGCCGGGGCCCGGGGCTGCTGGGCGAAGGCGGCCGGCATCATTGCGGTGCCGGCGGCAAGCGCGGCGATCAGGAATGTGCGTTTCACGGGTGACCTCCATCGGACAGGGATCTCGCCTAAGATAGGCGGGTGTGCGGAAGGCATCCCCGCCGGCGGGGGCATGGTTGGCGCCGGCGATGCCGATGTCGTAGACTTCCAGGTCACAGCGGCGGAGGATCGAACATGGAAATACGCTCGCGCGGCAGCTACGAAGTCGCCCTCCGCGAGGTCGTCGCGGAGGGCGCGGATGTGCGCGTGCAGGTGTTGACGCTGGCCGCGGGTCAGTGCGTCCCTTGGCACTACCACAGCGAGGTTACCGACAATTTCGTCTGTCTCGAGGGCCCGATGGTGGTCGAGACGCGGGCGCCACGCGCGCTTTACGAGCTGGCCCCGGGAGAGCGCTGCGCGGTGCCGCCGAAAACCGCGCATTACGTCCACGGCAAGCAGGGAGGTCCGTGCAAGTTCCTGATCGTGCAGGGGGTCGGCGCGTATGATTTCATGCCGGTCGGAGGGTGATCCGATGGCCGGCGAACCGACCGCCCTCGTCTCGACCGAGTGGCTCGCCGAGCATTTGCACGATCCCGCGATCCGGATCGTCGACGGCACCTATTTCCTGCCGACCGTTCCGCGCGACGCGGCGGCCGAGTTTGCCGAGCGGCATATTCCGGGCGCGGTCTTTTTCGACATCGACGCGATCAAGGATCACGGCAACCCGCTGCCGCACATGCTGCCCGAGCCGGCGGAATTCGCGGCCAGGGTCGGAGCGCTCGGGCTCGGCGACGAGACGACAATCATCGCCTATGACGCCCACGGCGTCATGAGCGCGGCGCGGGTGTGGTGGATGTTTCGCGTCATGGGCCATGATGCGGTCGCCGTGCTCGACGGCGGCTTGCCGAAATGGCTGCGCGAGGGCCGGCCGCTGGCGGCCGGTCCGGCAAAACCGCGGCAGCGCGCGCGCTTCACGCCGCGCTTCCGCCCCGCGCTGGTGTGCGGTCTCGACGCCGTCAGGGCCGCGCTCGCGACCGGCTCGAGGCAGCTTGTCGACGCCCGCTCGGCTGCCCGCTTTGCGGGCAGCGAGCCGGAATTCCGCCCCGGGCTCAGGAGCGGCCATATGCCGGGGGCCAAAAACCTGCCCTATGGCGATCTGCTCAACCCGGACGGGACGTTCCGCCCGGCCTCGGAGATCCGCGAACGCTTTCGCGCCGCCGGCGTCGATCTCGAGCGGCCGGTCACGGTTTCGTGCGGCTCGGGCGTTTCGGCCTGCGTGCTGGCGCTCGGGCTCTACCTGATCGGCAAGCCCGATGCGGCCGTCTATGACGGATCCTGGGCGGAGTGGGGGGCGTGCGCCGATACGCCGGTCGAGACCGGGTGAGCCTCTCAGGCCTCCAATCGCGCCAGATACTGAGCGACGAAGTCGAACCCGATCAGCTCCTTGAACGCCGCGATCAGCCGCGCCGTCACCGGGCCCGGAACATTGCCGGCGAAACGCCGACCGTTGAGGCTTCTGACGCCGCAGATGACGAGGCTCGTCGAGGTCAGAAAGCACTCATCGGCGGTATAGGCGTCATAGAGGTCGAGATCGGCTTCGGCGCAGGGGATGTGCAGCCGCTCCGCCAGTTCGATGACGGTCGCCCGCGTCACGCCGGGCAATACGAAGCGCTCGCGCGGGGTCAGCAACCCGCCGTCGCGAACCAGGAAGATATTGCTGCCCTGGCCTTCGCAAAGATTGCCGTCCCGGTCGAGCAGCACCGCCCAGGCATCGGGGTTTTGCGCCTTCACCTCGCGATCGGCCAGGATCAGGTTCAAATACTGGTGCATCTTGGCGCGCGGCGACAGCGCCTCGGGCGGCGTGCGCCGCAGCGACGGCGTGATCACGTCGATCCCGTCCCGGAACAGCCGGGCGCGCTCTTTCAGCGGCAGCGGCGTGCATTCGACGATGACGTTGGGGCCGTAATGCTCCCAGCGGTCGCCGGCGGCGCGCTGCACGCCGCGGCTGACCCGCTGGCCGATCCAGTAATCCTCGCCCGGCCCCAAGAGATGGCGATTGCGGGCCAGCACGTCCTCGCTGATCGCCACCATCTCGGCCGGCGACAGGCCGGGATCGATGTCGAGATATTTGAGCGAGCGATAGAGGCGGGCGACGTGCTCTTCGAGGCGGAAAGCCTTGCCGGCAAAGCTGCGGGCCATGTCAAAGACGGCATCGCCGCGCAAAAACCCCTGATCGCGAAACGGGATCAGGACCTCGCTTTCGCGCACGATATTGCCGTTGAACCAGGCGACACGTTCATTCGCCAGCGCCATTGCCAAGCCCCGTCGATCGAAATGCGCCGCCGAGTGTGGCCGGACGCCGCCGGAAAAGCAATTGCGCCGATCGCCCGGCGCGGGGGTTGCGCTATGCTGCGCCGTTGTCCGGAACAAGGAGCGAAGCCTTGGATCTCTATCTGCAGGGCAAGAAGGCGATCGTCACCGGCGGGACGCGCGGAATCGGCCGTGCGATCGCCGAATTGTTGACCGATGAGGGCTGCCATGTCGCGATCTGCGCGCGCAACCAGGCCGGCGTCGATGCGGCGGTGGCGGCGCTCGCGAAGAAGGGGGTCACGGCGACCGGCGCCGCCCTCGACGTCGCCGATACGGGGGCGCTGCGCGCCTTTGTCGGCGCGGCGGCGCAGCGGCTCGGCGGGCTCGACATCTACATCGCCAATGTCAGCGCCCTCGGCATGGCGATGGACGAGGAGACTTGGCGGCGCAGTTTCGATATCGACGTGATGGGCACGGTCGCCGGGGTCGAGGCGGCGATCCCGTTTCTCGAAAAATCCTCCGCCGGCGCCATCGTCGTCATCGGCACGACCGGCGCCGTCGAGATGGCCGGGGCGATGCGCCCCTACGCCGCGGTCAAGGCGGCGCTTATTCCCTATGTCAAAGGGCTGGCCCGCAATCTCGCGGCAAAAGGCATCCGCGCCAATATGGTCTCGCCCGGCAATGTCTATTTCAAAGGCGGCGTGTGGAATATCGCGGAGGAGAAGAACCCGGCCTACTTCCGGGACATGCTGGCGCGCAACCCGACCGGCCGCATGGGCACGCCGGAGGAGGTGGCGAACGCCGTCGCCTTTCTTGCCAGTCCGCGGGCGAGCTTTATCACCGGCACCAACCTGATCATCGACGGCGCCCTGACGCAGCGCGTGCAGTTTTAAGGCGCCGCACCCGCCCGGGGCCCGTCCATCGGCCGGCGCCGGCGCCTCCCCGGATCCCGGGGCCGGCGCCGGCGCGCCGTCCCGGGATGACGCTCCGCCTCAGTTGATCAGCCCGTAGAACTTGCCGGCGTTCTCGCAGGTGATCTTGTGCACGACCTCGGGCGGCAGCTCGGCAAACTGCTCGGCGATATATCTCGACGACTCCGGCCACACCCCGTCGGGATGCGGATAGTCCGAGCCCCACATCAGCGTCTCAACCCCGATCTCCTCGACCAGCTTGGCGCCGATGCGGTCGAACTGGAAGGTCGCCTTGCACTGGCGCCGCCAGTACTCGCTCGGGCGCATCGGGATCAGATCGCGGAAGCGGTCCTCCCATTCGAAATCCATGCGGTCGAGCGCATAGGGCAGCCAGCCGATGCCGCTCTCGCCAAACGAGACGCGCAGCCGCGGATAGCGCTCGAGCACGCCGGCCCCGATCAGCGCCGAGATGATATGGATGAGCCCCATCTGGAAGGCCGAGACGCCGGTGAACAGCGCCGCCCGCCGGGTCTTGCCCGAAGCCTGTTCGCGCGCCCGCGGATCGGTCGTCGGGAAGGTGTGGAAGTGCAGCGGCAGCTGCACGTCGCTGACCGCCCGCCACAGCGGCTCCCAGACCGGGTGCCACATCGGCTCCATGTCCCACGAGCAGGACAGCTCAAGGCCCTTCAGCCCGAGCTTGGCGACGCGGTAGACCTCCGTGACGGCGGCGTCGATGTCGCCATAGGGCAGGCAGGCCAGCCCGATCTGGCGGTCGGGGTAATGGCTGCAGAAATCCTTCAGCCAGTCATTGTAGATGCGCAGCATCTCGTTGGCGGCTTCGCGGTCGTTGAGGCGCGAAGCGGCCCCGAGAATCCCGTAGATGACCTCGGCGTCGACGCCGTCGCGATCCATGTCCTTGAGGCGCAGATGCGGGTCGCTGCAGCGCCGGATATCCTTCTTGCCGTCCTCGTAGAGGCCGGTCTCGGCCATCTTGTCGACGCGGTAGTTCTGTCCGGGCACAAACGGCGCGCCGCTCGGCCCGACCATGTTCTTGAGCCCGAACGTGGCGCCGTTCTTGGCCACCCATTGCGGCCCCTGCGGTCCGTCCGCGACATAGGGCATGCGGTCCTTGAGCTCACGCCGGGCCTGCGAGGTGAACAGGTCGGGCGGCATCCACGGCAGGTCGAGATGGCAATCGGCCGAGATTCTGCGGTATTGCATCGTTGTCTTCCCCGCTTTTGTTGATGATCGCGCGGATCGCCGCCCGCGGCGGCGATCGCCCGGTCATCGCAAATGTAATCCCGCAGGCGCAGGATTTCCTAGTGGCGCAAGCGCGGTACCCTATCGTTTTTGCGGATCGCGCATGCGCTTGCCCGCCCGCTCGCCCCTGCGGCATGATGGCGTGCCGGCCCGAGGAGGCCCGGCCGCGAGTGAGGGTGGCGAACATGCGTATGACAGCCGGTGCCGCTATATTCGGGCTGTGTCTGTTGCCGGTGGCGGTTCTCGCCCAGCGGGCGGGGCCGACGGCTGGCGTCAAGCGCGGCGATTACATCCAGGCCGAACAGGCCCGAGCGGAGAAGCTGGCGGGCCGGCGCTTCGACCAGATCGACAGCGGCCATAAGGGCGTCATCAGCCGCGAGGCTTATATCAACTACTACAAGGCGCGCTCGGCCGAGCTCGCCGGCCGGCGCTTCGACCGGATCGATACCGACCGCAACGGCGTGCTCGAGCCTGCCGAGATCGCGGCGTGGCGGGCGGCGCACCGGCGGGCGCAGCGCGCGGGCGCGGCGACACACTGAACCGCTTCCCGCGATGGGTTGCGGCAGCGACAGGAGGCAGAAATGGCGGAGGCAGCAACGCTGGTAACTGCGGACACGGTCGTACGCATCGCCGCGATCGACCACGTCGTCTTGCGCGTTGCCGATCTCGAACGGGCGATCGGGTTCTATGAGAAGGTGCTGGGCTGCCGGGTCGAACGCACGCTCGAACAGCCAAAGCTCGTGCAGTTGCGCGCCGGCGGCTCGCTGATCGATCTTGTGCCCGCCGGATCGCGGCCGGCCGCCGCGGGGGCCGGCAATATGGACCATTTCGCCCTGCGCCTGGAAGCCTTCGACGCGGCGGCGCTCGCCGATCACCTGCGCCGGCACGGCGTCGCCGTCGGCGAGGTCCATGAGCGCTACGGCGCCGCGGGCTATGGGCCCTCGCTCTATATCACCGACCCCGACGGCAACACCGTCGAATTGAAGGGTCCGGCGACGCGCGGCCTCTAGGCGGATTTTGCCGGGCGCATCCACGGCACCCGCACCCTCTTGGGCGCGGTTCTGCCCGCCCCAGCCCTTGTCCGCAGGGGCTGGGGCCGGCCGCGCTTCAGCGTCCGTCCGGAAATGAAGTTTTTCGAATCAGCATGTTAAAGCCCGTCATGGCCGGGCTTGTCGCGGCCATCCCCGCGTTCGAAACCGCCGCCGGCGGCCGTGGCAAAGGCGTGGATGCCCGGCGCAAGGCCGGGCATGACGAGAGGGGCGGTCGGGGGTATATCGATTTTCCCCGTGTTGGTCCCGGACCGACACTGAGGGTTCCTCATTCCGGCGGCACGGTGCCGGGGCGGGGGTCGATCGGCAACAGCCGGTCGAGCCCCGCAAGCTGCTCGAACAGGGCCGCCGCCTGCAATAGCGCCGCCTCGCCGCGCGGCCGGCCGACGATCTGCAGGCCGACCGCGCGCCCGTCCCGCGTAAAGCCGCACGGGACCGAGATCGCCGGGCACGCGGTCAGCGTCACGGCATAGGTCAGCGCGCTCGCCGAAATGTAGGTTTCAAGCTTGTGCCCGTCGATCGCCTCGGGGTGGCGCAGATTGACGTCGAAGGCCGGCACCGGCCGGCACGGGCAGACGAGCAGATCATAGCGCGCGAAGAAGTCGAGCACGCGGGCATAAAGCGCGGCGCGCTTGCGCTCGGCCGCGGCGATGTCGGCGCCGCTAAGCTTGAGGCCCAATTCGGTGTTCCAGATGATATCGGGCTTGATGCGATGGCGCTCGCGCTCGAGCAGCGGCGCGCGATCGACCGCAAAGTGGACGCCGCGCAAGACCATGAAAATCTCGGTCGCGTCCGCAAGTTCGGGCGCGGCCTCCTCGACGATAGCGCCGAGATCCTCGAAACGCCGCGCTGCCGCGGCGCAGATCTCCCGCGTCTCGCGGGCCACCGGGCCGACCCCGAGATCGGGGCTCCAGCCGATCCGCCGGGGCGGCGTCGGGGCGGCGAGCGCCGCGGCGAAACCGGTCGCGGGCGGCGGCAATGACAGGGGATCGGAGACGTCCTCGCCGCACATCGCATCGAGGAACAGCGCCACGTCCGGCACGGTGCGCGCCATCGGCCCCTGCACCGACAGCGGGCTCCACAGATTGCGCACGCTCCCGCGCGCCACCCGGCCCGGCGCCGGTCTGAGCCCGACGACCGAGCAGTAGCTCGCCGGGCCGCGCAGCGAGCCGCCGTGATCGGAGCCGTGGGCGAGCCAGATCTCGCCAGCGGCGAGCGCCGCCGCGGCGCCGCCGGATGAGCCGCCGCAGGTCAGGGCCGTGTTCCACGGATTGCGGGTCTTGCCGAAAACTTCGTTGAAGGTGCTGCCGCCGGCGCCGAATTCGGGCGTGTTCGACTTGGCGAGCACGATGCCGCCGTTCTGTTCGAGGCGGCGCACCAGCGGCGCCGAGACCGTCGGGACGTGGTCGGCATAGATCGGCGAGCCGTAAGTCGTGCGCACCCCCGCGACATCGACAAGATCCTTGATCGCGATCGGCAGGCCGGCGAGCCAGCCGCGCTCGCGCGGCGGCGGCTTCTCGTCCATCAGCCGCCGGGCATGTGCCCGGGCGCGCTCGGGACACAATGTCGGCAGGGCGTTGATCGCCGGCTCGACCACGGCGATCCGTGCAAGGGCCGCATCGATCAGCTCGAGCGGGCTGACCGCGCCGTTGCGCAACAAAGCAACCGCTTGCGTCGCGGTCAGACGGATCAGCTCGTCATTGGACGGCATCGCACCCTCGTCCCGGACCGTTGTCGCGATACGGTATAAACCGCTCCGTCGGCGGTGAGGAGGAGGGAGCCATGACAAAATTTTTCCCCGGCTTTGAACAGCGCCGCATCCGCACTTCGGGTGCCGAGATCAACCTCGTGGTCGGCGGCAGCGGGCCGCCGCTGCTGTTGCTGCACGGCTACCCGCAGACCCACCTGATGTGGCGCAAGCTGGCGCCGCGCTTCGCTGCCGAGTTCACGACCGTCGTCCCCGACTTGCGCGGCTACGGCGACAGCTCGAAACCGCCCGCCGGACCTGACCACGCCGCCTATGCCAAGCGCGCCCTGGCGCAGGATCAGGTCGAGACAATGGCGGCGCTCGGCTTCGAGCGCTTCATGGTCGCCGGCCATGACCGCGGCGCGCGCGTCGCCCATCGCTTGGCGCTCGACCACCCCGACCGGGTCGCGCGCGTCGCGCTTCTCGACATCGTGCCGACGCTCTACCGCTTCGAGACGATCGATCAGAGGGCCGCCACCCAGAGTTTCCACTGGTTCTTCCTGATCCAGGGAGGCGGGTTGCCGGAACGGCTGATCGGCGCCGAACCGGAATTCTTCCTGCGCCACATGCTCGGCGCCTGGACGCGCAATCCGGACGCGTTCGACCCGGAAGTGTTTGCCGAATATCTGCGCTGCTTCCAGAATCCCGAGACGATCCGCGCGACCTGCGACGAATACCGCGCCGGCGCCACGATCGATCTCGTCCATGACCGCGCCGACCGCGGCCGCCGGATCCGGCCGCCGCTGCTCGTATTGTGGGGCAGGCGCAGCGCCCAGGGCAGCGGCTACGACGTGCTGTCGGTGTGGCGCGAACACGCCGAGACCGTCTCCGGCCAAGCGATCGACAGCGGTCATTTCCTGCCCGAGGAGGCGCCTGAGGAGACCTATGCCGCGTTGCACGCCTTCTTTGCCGCGGCAGCAAAGAGCTGAGCCGGCCACTACGGCGTTCCCGGCGCCATCCGCTATGGCCTCGATGCGATTGGTGCGGACGGCGGGACTCGAACCCGCACCCGGTCTCCCGGAGCAGATTTTAAGTCTCTTCCCGTCCGTTGCCGCGCGCATCCGACAGCGTCCAAGAGCATCATAACCCTTTCCATATGCTATCATTTTTCGCTACCATGCGCTTCCGTGAGTTGCCGGCAGCAGGCAGCCGCGTGTTTGCACGGTGTTTGCACGGAGACGGAGATAGCGAGGATCACCAAACGCGCGGTCGATGCGCTGCGGGCGGCGGACAGGCCGGCGCTGTTGTGGGATGACGAGCTGCCCGGCTTCGGGGTGCGGGCGCTGCCGTCAGGCGTCAAAAGCTGTTTCCTGCAATACCGCACGGTGGACGGCCGGCTGCGCTGGCTGACGCTTGGCCGGCACGGGCCGATGACACCGGATCAGGCGCGCCGCCGGGCGCTGCAAGAGAAGGCTGCGGTCGGCCGCGGCGCCGACCCGTCCGGCGAGCGCCTCGCCAGGCGCCGCGAGCCCACCGTCGCCGACGTTGCCGAGCGCTACCTCGCCGAGCATGTCGCCCGGCACAATCGCGCCTCGACCGCGGCCGAGATGCGGCGCCTCGTCGATAAGCGCATCAAGCCGGCGCTCGGCGGCACGCGCATCGGAGCCTTGTCGCGGTCGGCCATCAAGGCGTGGCATCAGGCGATGGCCGGCACGCCGTACGAAGCGAATCGCGCGCTCGCGTGCCTGTCGAAGATGCTGAGCCTCGCCGCCGGCGATTGGGAGCTGCGGCCGGACAACCCGTGCATCGGCATCAAGCGGTTTCCCGAGCGGGCGCGCGAGCGGTTCCTGTCGGCCGCCGAGCTTGCGGCGCTCGGCGAGGCGCTGGCGCGCCATGACGGCTCGCCCTTCGTCACCGCCGCGATCAAGCTGCTTGTCTTCACCGGCGCGCGGCGCAGCGAGATCCTCGGGCTGCAATGGCAATGGATCGATTTCGCGCGCGGCGAGGCGCGCCTGCCCGACAGCAAGACCGGCGCCAAGACCGTGCACCTGCCGCCGCCGGCGCTCGAGGTCCTGGCGGCGCTGCCGCGGATCGAGGGCAACCCGCACGTCATCGCCGGCGGGAAGCCCGGCGCGCCGTTGGCCAATCTCGAAGGCCCGTGGCGCGCGATCAGAAAGATGGCCGGCCTCGACGATGTGCGGCTGCACGATCTGCGGCACGCATTCGCGAGCATCGCGGCATCGAGCGGCATGGGCCTGCCGATCATCGGCAAGATGCTCGGACACACCCAAGCGCAGACCACAGCGCGTTACGCGCACCTGGCCAGCGACCCCGTGAAAGCCGCCGCCGCGACGGTGGCCGGCAGGATCGCCGCGGCAATGGCGGGCGGGCGGCCTTCCGCCACCGTGCGACCATTGGAACGCCGGCAGTAAGGCGGCGTCGATGGCTGTGCTATTCGACACTCTGAAGCTGGCGGACCGGTTGGAAGCTGTCGGCCTGCCGCCGAAGCAAGCCCACGATGTGGCCGCAGCCTTTGCAGAGGCGATCAGCGCCGACATCGTCACGAGGCAGGATTTGCAGCTTGCCGTCTCCGGACTGAAAGGCGACGTGCGCGGCTGGTTGACGACCCAAGCCTTCGCAATCATTGGGGCGAACGCCGCCATTGCCGCGATCGTGGCCGCGCTGGCGCGGCTGCTGCATTGAGCCATGACCGATGCCGCGCTTCCGCGGAGGCGCGGCGCGGTGGCGCCGCTGCGGCGCGCGCGATAGGATGCCGATTGCTCGGGGTAGGGTCTGCAGCCTGAAAGGCCGGTTCCCTGGCCGGCTTCCCCGGGTTTTCTTTCCAGGTGCGCACAGGGAGCGCACGCATGCCCGAATGGATTTTTCTCGACGGGGCGCGGCGGCGAATCGGTTGCTACGTCTCGAAAATGGGTGCCGCGCTTGACGCGGTTTGGAACCGCGCCGATGGCGCGCATCCGCACATCGAGCATTTCCTGTGCCGCGTTCCGGTTGCGGCGCGCCGCGAAAGCCGCCTCTTCGAGCCGGCCGCGCGGGTTGACGATCTGATTGCCAAGGCCGAGGCGGTCGAGGTCCTCGACTATAATCTGGCCTGGTTGCAGTTTGCCGCCGATTGCCGACACCCCGGCGGCGACGAGATGCTGTTCGAAGTGCGCGTGCATTGGCCGGCAATGGCGGCGGAACTGGCGCTGGCCGGCTTCAATCCGGCAAACGAGAAACGGCGCCTGCGAGACAGGATTGCGGCCCGCATTCTCGCCGATCTGCGCGGCGGCGGGATTACCCCGGAGGCGCTCCTCGCCATCGATCGCGACGCGCTAAGCGCCACCTACGGCGGCTCGCCCAGCACCGCGGACCGCGCGCGCGACGAGGCTCTCGCGCGATTTGATGCTTCAGGTTGAATCCAAAAGAGCGCACTCAACCTTTGTTCAAAACGCTTTTGAACAGGTTTGAACAGCCCGGTTGCTGACAAGCACCGCGACGCGTGAAACATGGGGGGCTGTCTCTTCACCAAGGAGGCAGTCATCATGTCCAACCCCGATTTCCCGCGCGCTTACGACCCGGCTGGCCTTGTGCTGGCCATGCTAAGCGGCATTTCGTAGGTTGGTACACACTCGGATTTGGCGCTCCTGGTTCATAGCGGCAATTGCTTTGTGAATGGCACGATCGAGGTGATCGGGATCAGAAAAGGTCTGGTGAGCGAGAAAGTGG
>Ga0209061_1001620_pt1 | contig 35253 bp, 30 predicted proteins | sample Coa_R1_10_FD_187157 | JGI IMG/M metagenome (GOLD analysis project Ga0209061, IMG submission 187157) | Surface soil microbial communities from Centralia Pennsylvania, which are recovering from an underground coalmine fire - Coalmine... | ecosystem: Environmental > Terrestrial > Soil >... | reverse complement strand
CGGGCCTGCTCGGCGAACGCATGGATATCTACCTCGCCGAAGGCCTCACCCGGGGAAAATCCAAGCCGGAAGAGGACGAAAAGATTTCGTGGCGAATCGTCTCCCTGGCCGAAGCCGAGCGCTGGATCCGCAAGGGCAAGATTTGCGACGCCAAGACCATTGCCGGCCTCCTCTACTACTCGAAATTCCTGCGCCGCTCGTAGGCTGCGCGCTCCATACGCCTCCGTATTGCCTCATGTGCTTGTCGGTAACCGCCTTGCTTGCCACTTCACCAGCGCTGTGCTACTGTCCAAATTGGAGGTGTTCTATGAGCGACAACGCGGGCTCAAAACTCAGCTATTTTCTGGTCGGATTGGGCATCGGCGCACTCGTGGGTATTCTCTATGCCCCGAAATCCGGCGACGAAACGCGCGAGCTTCTTGCGCGCAAGGCCGATGAAGGCCGCGATTACGCCCAAAGGAAAGCCCGGGAACTCCGTGAGCGGGCGGAAGACCTGATCGAGCGCAGCAAGGAAATTATGGCGCGCCAGAAGGACGCCATCTCCTCCGCTGTCGATGCCGGGAAAGAAACCTACAAGCGAGAGGCCAACATTTCGTAGAAGTTCGGAGGACGGCAATGTCCGCCTGGCTCAAAGCATTTATCGTTATCGCCGCGCTCGCGATCTTTATCCAGATGTGCATACTGGTCGCCATGTTCGTGCAGGTGCGGCTTGCCGTGACCACTTTCCTGCGCATGGGCAAAGAGCTGCAGGACCGCGTCAATCCCATTCTTCAGCGGACCAATCGCATCCTTGAAAACTCCGAGGACCGCATCGCCAGCATCATGGGCGACGCCGCCGAACTGACGCGTCTCGCTCGCAGCCAGGCGCAAAAGGCCGACCGCGTTGTCACCGAAGCGACCGAACGACTGCGCACGCAGATCATTCGCGCCGATCAGATTCTCACCGGAACGCTCGAAGTGATCGAGGAAGCCGGTTCGACTTTTCGCCGCAAGCTGTGGGAGCCTGTGAATCAGGTTTCCGCGGTGGTCAAGGGAATCAAGGCCGGTCTGGATTTCCTGCGGAGTCCCGGCCGCGATCGGGACCGCGAAACTCAGGACGAAGAACTCTTCATCTAACCGTTCCGGCGCGCGCAACCAGCCCATGGGCGTTGCTTTGCGGCTCGCACCTTCTGTGCCTCATAAACGGCCGATGCGCCGAAGCTGCCGGGCCGCTCGCTTGCGTCACTTCACAATCCACCCGCCGCCCAGCACCCGATCGCCTGAGTAAAACACCGCCGCTTGCCCCGGAGTTATGGCCCGCTGCGGCTCACGGAAAGTCACGCGCGCGGTCTTTTCCGATAGAGCAGTAATAATCGCTTCTGCCGGCTTGTGCCGGTTGCGAATCCGCACGCGCGCCTCCACCGGCCCTTTGGGCTGCTCCCACGCGATCCAGTTCACGTCGCGCACTTCGCACGTCGCGCTCTGCAGCTCGGCATCCTCGCCCAATATCAGCCGGTTGCGCTCGCGATCCAGCGCGACCACAAACACAGGACGTCCCATCGCCACGCCCAGCCCGCGCCGCTGCCCCACCGTGTAATGATGCAGGCCCTCATGCCGCCCGACCACTTCTCCGCTGGTCAGCACCATCTCCCCGGGCCCGGATTCGAGCGCGCTTCCCTGCTCCTGAAGATACGTCTCGATGAATCGCACGTAGCTTCCCGACGGCACAAAGCAAATTTCCTGGCTCTCCGCCTTTTCCGCCACGGGCACCGCCAGCCGCCGCGCAATCTCGCGCACTTCTCGCTTCGTCAATTCGCCGAGGGGAAATTCCGCACGCGCCAGTTGCTCTTGCGTCAGCCCGAAAAGAAAATATGTCTGGTCCTTCGATTCATCCGCGGCGCGCAGCAGTTCATACCGCCCGGTTTCCCGGTTCTGCCGCACACGCGCGTAATGGCCCGTGGCGATGCGGTCCGCGCCGATCTGCCGCGCCGTGGTAAGCAACTCCGCGAACTTCACGTCGTTGTTACAGCGCGTGCACGGAATCGGCGTGCGCCCAGCCAGATAATCGTCCACAAACGGACGCACAACCGTATCTTCAAACGTCCGCTCGAAATTCACCACGTAAAACGGAATCCCCAAGTGCTCCGCCACCCGCCGCGCGTCGTACACGTCGTCGAGCGAGCAGCACCGGTGCGGCGCCGGACCGTCGCCTTGCAGTTGCGGCAAACGCCGCTGGTTCCAAAGCTGCATCGTCAGCCCAACCAGCGGCCGCCCGCTTTCGCGCAGCATCGCCGCCACCGTCGAGCTGTCCACGCCGCCGGACATCGCCACGGCGATGGCATGATCCGCCGACGCAAATTCGGCAGCTTTCCGCGTCAGCTCGAATTGAGGTTCGGTTGTCATGATCAATTTTCGGAAATCACTGCGCCAGGATGGATGCGGCCGCCGCCCTCGGCGAAATCGCGCGGATCCGCTCGACCACACTTGGAATCGTCGCGATCGCGTAATCAATCTCATCCGCGGTTGTCGCCCGTCCCAGGCTGAACCGCAGGCTCGATCGCGCGTCGTCACGCGACAAACCCGCCGCCAGCAGTACGTGCGATGGCTCCGTCGATCCCGAAGAGCACGCCGCGCCCGTTGAACACGCAATGCCCTGCAGATCGAGTCCTATCAGCAGGGCCTCGCCGCCCGCGCCGCGAAACGTGATGTTCGAAGTGTTCGGCACGCGCCGCGCGCGGTCGCCGTTCACAAAGGCGTCGGGAACCTGCTCCAATAGCGATTTCTCCAGCCGGTCGCGCAGCGCCGCGATGCGCACTGAATCTTCCGCCAACTTCGCGCGCGCAAGCTCCGCCGCCTTTCCCATGCCTGCAATCCCGGGTACGTTTTCCGTTCCCGGCCGCCGGTCGCGCTCCGCGTGCCCGCCGCGAAACCGCGGCACAATCGAGGTTCCCGTTCGAACGTACAGCGCGCCCACGCCCTTCGGCCCGCAAAATTTGTGCGCCGAAATCGAAAGCAAATCCACACCCAGCCGCTCGACGTCCACCGGAATCTTTCCCGCCGATTGCACCGCGTCGCAATGAAAACAAACTCCCGCCTCCCGCGCGATTCGGCCGATCTCCTCGATCGGCTGAATGGTTCCCAGCTCGTTGTTCGCGTGCATCACGGTGATCAGCACCGTTTCCGGACGAAGCGCCCGCCGAATTTCCTCCGCATCGACAATTCCCTGCCCGCCCCGGCCATCCGTCCCCGGCCGCACGGGCACAAACGTGACGTCCACGCCCGTCCGCGCCAAATCCTCGCACGTGTGCAGCACCGCGTGATGCTCGATCGCGCTGGCAATTACGTGCTTGCGCGCCTTAGTCGACGCGGCCACGGCCCCGTAAATCGCCAGGTTGTCCGCCTCCGTCCCGCCGCTCGTGAACACAATCTCGCTCGCCTTCGCGCCAATCAGCGCCGCAACCGAATCCCGCGCCGCATCCACCGCCGCGCGAGCGCGCTGGCCTGGGGTGTGCACGGAACCGGCGTTTGCGAAATTGTCGCGCAGGTACGGCAGCATGGCATCCAGCACGGCTGGATCGACGGGCGTGGTCGCGTTGTAATCCAAATAGACTCGCTTCAAGCCGTATGCCTCTCTCAGCCAGGGTCAGAACATGCCGCGCGCGGAGCGCGGGCCGCTTGCCCCGGGCAGTTCACCGCGCCGCGCGAAACCCGTCCAGCGTCCAGCGGTCCTGCCCCTCGTCGTGCCGCAGGACGTAATAATTCTCGTCGTTCGCCCGCACTCGAAAATAGGTCGCATCGGGCGAGTACCATTGCCCGTCGAGTTCGTTCACCGCGTATTCGTGCCCTCGCACCACGAACCGCAGCGGGCGCTCGTCGGCACGGTAACCGGCGTAACATTCCACGCATATGTCGCTCATCGTGCCCACCTCGGCGGCGCGACGGCAGCGACATTCGATCCGCCGCCGCAGTCCCAGTTTACCAAACTTGTCCGGCCTACTGCGCAACGCTCAACGGTTTCGTGCGCCGTGGCCGGGCCCGCTTCTTCTGTTCGCGGATCTCCGCGTTGTACGCCGCTCCTAACAGCACGATCATCGCCGTCACAAACATCCAGATCATCATGCCGATCGCCGAGGCGAGCCCGCGGTACACCGCGTCGTACGGCATCTTTCTCACGTACAGACCGAATCCGATGTCCGCCGCCCACCAAAGCACGGTCGCCAGGGCGGTTCCCGGCAGCAAGCATCGCAAACCCGGGTGTCCGGGCCGCCCGACGCGGTACAACACCACCAGAACGCCCATCGCCAGCACAAACACCACCGCCGCGTAAAACGCCACCTCCAGCTCGCGCGCCAGCAATACCGATTGCGTCCGTTGCAACAGCCACTGCCGCGTCTGCTTGCCGAAGACAGTCAGCAGAACCACGGCCAGCATCGGCACAATTGTCAGGGAGAGCAAGATCAGGGCGCGAATCTGCCGGCGCAGATAGGTTGGCCGTGTCAGGACGCCCTCGATGGACCGGAATCCTTCCATGAAGCCGACCATTACCTGCGTTCCCGCGATCAGCGTTCCGCCAAGCCCCAGCCAAATCCAGCGCCCGGGATGGGCCGTCCGGCGCACGAAATAGTCGCTCAGTACCTGCGAACTTCCCGGAGGAAGAATCAGGTCCAGTCCGCGCGGAATCTCGCGCAGGGCGTCATGGAACAGCGTCGTGCTGCCCAGCATCCCGAGGGCCAGGAGAAGCAGCGGGAAAAACGCCAAAAACATGTCGAAGGCAATCGCCTGGCTCAGAATGATGCAGTCGGGGAACAGCCGCCGAAGAGCTCCCGCAAGGTTCTTCAGGAAGGCTCGCATCTTTCGCGCGATTATACGGGAAGTTTGTCCATTCGCAGCCAACCTTTGTGCGCCGGTAACGGGAACCGGCCATACCGGCAGCAGGCGAAGCTCACGATTGCAAGCAGAATCCGAAAAATCAAAAAGGGAACAAGAAATTGTATTAGCAACTGCTGCAGAGAGGCTGCACCAAACAGCCCGTGTAATGCTCGACAAAATGGGCCTTTTGCCGGGAAATCCGGCACGACTCTGAACCGAAGAAGCCTGGGAGGCGGCGGTGGAAAAACTACGGCGACAGCCGTCGAAAAGGAAACAGCGGCTGGCGTGGGCGGCGTACCTGGAGCTGACCAGCGCGGCGCAGTGGATGGAGGCGAAGCTGCGGACGCCTCTGGACGTGTTTGGGGTGTCGCGGGAGGAGTTTCGATTGATGGTGCTGCTGCACCGGGACGGGCGACTGACGCTCAGCGAGGCGGAGGGGAGGCTGGGGCGTATCCGCGAAAGCGTCCAAGTGACGATTCGACGGGCGGAAGAGTTTGGCTGGGTGCGCCGTGGCGCGATGCACCTGCCGGCGGCAGAGTGCGGAGTGAGCCGGCTGCCGAAAGAAATGCGGAACAGACCCAGGCTTGGCCGGAGGGTGAGGACCATCGAACTGACTCCGGAAGGCAAAAGGCTGATCGAAAGAGTGCTGCCGAGGCAGGAGGGGATCGCGCGGTCCGTGATGAGCGGGCTGGACAGCCGGGAAATGCGGACGCTGATCCGACTTTGCGGGAAACTGCGGCGGAAGAACATTGTCACGGAGCTGAAATATGCGTCCGAGCTAATGCGTGCGGGCGAGGAGTTCCAGCGGGAGGAGCGCGCCGGCGAATCGGAAGGGTAGAGATTCGGGAAAGCGCCGCAGCGAAAACATTTCGCTGGGCGAACTTCTCACGGAGTAAATAGAACATTTCTAAAACTCAAAAGTTATCTGTTGAGCATTGACCGGTGGAGGGCGGGGCGGTAGAGTGCTGGGCGACACCCAGCCATGAAAAAGAATGAGCGCGCTCAAAGGAACGTTTGGCGCGACGAAACCCTAAGGGCCGTCGAGCAAGCAAGGGCCGAAGAAGCCACACGCTCGGACGATGAGCGCAAGACCCTGCCGAAACAGGCTTTCCTTTTGCAGCGAGTGCGGGAGGTTCTGAATTTTGACCTGCTGAGCGGAGCCGAACGCGAGACGAAGGAACTTTGGATCAACCGGAAGATCAAAGGTAAGACGCCTGCGCAGAATCCCGACGCTCCCCGGCTCGCGCCTCGATATGAAGCGTGGCCCGTTGAAGGCGAAATCCCCGCGTGGATAAGCAAGCGATTTGCCGAGGAGCGGTGGCTTTGGAATGCCTTGGCCCTTCCGGTCCCAAACACAATTTCACAAATCCGTGATGAGCAGAAGGCGCGTGTTGCAGCCGTCTATAAAGAGGCGGAGGCGAACGGGCAGGATACGAAAGATGAGCGGGTGAGGAAAAAGCTCGCCCCGAAGGTCAAGGCGGCGCCAAAGACCGTGGATTTTTCTCCGCTGCACCGCGTGGTGAAGATGCGGGACGCCATGCTCACCGTGGCCGAAAAACTCCGCAAGGGTGAGATACCCGATCACGATGCCGAGATGCGGCGTCTGGGGTGGACAAAGGAAAATTGGAATTTTGCGGCCGCAGTGTCCAAACTGCCCTCTTGGATTCAGGAGAACGTGAAGAAGCGGCTCCGTGCCGCCTCGAAGGCGCGAAGCACCAGAAAGGGCTCTGGCGCTAAAGAGAAGTGGTGGCAGGGATACCCGAAGGTGGGCTTTGAAGAAAGAACCGGCGAAGAACAGTTGGACATCTATTTCAACGGTCAGAATTTGCCGTGGAGTTCGTCCGAAATGCATAACAGCTATGTTGACATTTCCGCACCGTGCAATCCGCCCGATCATCGCGGGCCGCGAGCGGGCAAATATCGGCGGTTGCGCGAGATGCGAACGGTGACCATCTATGAGCCTAGCGTATCGCGCAAGATGCTCATCAGGAAGGAGCACAAGAATCGCTTTCGGCTCAATGTCCTTTTCCACGCCGTTCCAGATGGGGCTCGGATGAAAGGATACAAGCTGTGCGCGGAGCATGACGCAACACGAAAACTCCGCTGGTTCTTCATTCCCACATTTGAGTTGCCGTGTCCAACGCCTCACGAGGTTCGAACTTTTGCCGGAGTGGACGCAGGTCTAAGGCAAGCGGGCGAGGAAGAGATCAAAGCGGTCCACGTGTGGAATGAGGGCACCAACGAATACAAATTATTCCCGCTTGTAACTGCCGATAACCGGTGGGCCAGGCGATACAACGCACGGCAAGCTAGGCTGCCTGAAAGCGAGCGGTTCCCGATACAACTGACGCAGGCAGGCTTGCGCGATTTCGCGTCCCGAAGGGACATTTTGCTGCGGGATTTCAAGAGGAAGATGGGGGAAGTTCTCACAAGCGGGAATTGCCTGCCGGCGAATTGGGATCGCGTAGGGAGACGCGGGATCGCGCGCATGATGACTCAGGAAAAAAGTCCAGAGTTCGCGGCGTTGCAATGCCTGCGCCCCGAATATGAAGCTTGGGCGAAGCGCGACGGCGAGCTCGCCCGGATTTACCGGATCGCGTGGGGCATGGTGACGGAAAATCGCGAAACGCAGCGTCGGAGGATTGCGCGGGACATTCTTTCGAGCGCGACCGACATCGGCATCGAGGCGATGGAATGGAAAAAGTTTGCTGAGGCGGAAAACGAAGGCGAGACGAACTGGGAGCGGCATATCGAGAACGTCATAGACCGAAATCGGCAGCACAGCGGGCCTGCAAAATTCAAGATGGTGCTGGCGAACCTGGCTCGCAAGATGGGAAAGCGGGTGCATTGGATTGCACCAGCCTTCACCACGAAAACCTGCTCGGCCTGTGGGCAGCGCAACGAGGTTGGGCGTGGTGAAACCTTCACCTGCACGCGGTGCGGCATTAGATGGAATCGGGACGAAAACGCCGCCCGCAATTTGGCTCGACTGGCACGCGAGTGCTCCAGTGGTGACACCCATCCCCTGAAGTGCTCGCGCGACGGCAAGTCGTTGCCGTATCATGGGTTTAAGGAAAGGGACGGCAAGCAAGATGGCCCGAGGTTGCCGTAAAACGAGGGGGCGCTCGCAAGCACCTCTGGAGGTAGTTCAAAAGAAGACAGTTAGGATGGATGCTGTTGTTACTTTTGATGAAAGTCCCCCGGACAGGGGTGACCATTTTGAAGCGGAAGATACGAGGAAAGGAAAGATACTTGGTTACTTTTGATGAAAGTCCCCCGGACAGGGGTGACTGCACGTTTACCACGGCACCGGGCACAAAAGTCTCATGTTACTTTTGATGAAAGTCCCCCGGACAGGGGTGACATTTCAGGTGGAAGTTCCAGCCATTCTCCGATTGGGTTACTTTTGATGAAAGTCCCCCGGACAGGGGTGACTAGGTCGCAGCGGTTATCAAACTTATCGAGTAGGAGGTTACTTTTGATGAAAGTCCCCCGGACAGGGGTGACGGCTTTTCGCGTTACGTTTTGTCTTGAAAGCGCCATGTTACTTTTGATGAAAGTCCCCCGGACAGGGGTGACCTGATGGTACAAATACAAGTCCATCAAAAATGTTGGGTTACTTTTGATGAAAGTCCCCCGGCAGGGGTGACGGCGCTGCCTGTCTGGCCCTTCCTGTCAGCCTCGTTCCGTTGCTTTTGACAAAAGTCACCCGTGGGCCGGCGTGATACACTCGCGCAAAAACCGGAAAGGGACACGTTGATGGGCGCAGCGCCGAGGAAGACGAGCCGGAGCGAAGAAGTGGCGCGGAAGCAGCGCGAATATTTGTGGCCGGCGGTGACGAATTATTATCGCGAGCCGCTGGTGGCCGAGCGCGGGTCGATGCAGTATCTATGGGACATCGAGGGCAACCAGTATCTCGATTTTTTCGGCGGGATACTGACGATCGGAGTGGGTCACTGCAATCCGAAGGTGACGTCAAAAATCAAGGCGCAGGTCGATCGGCTGCAGCACACTTCGACGCTCTACCCCAACGAAGCCATCGTCGAATTGGCCGAAAAGCTGGCGCAAATCACTCCGGGGAAGCTGCAAAAGAGCTTTTTCACCAATTCCGGCACGGAGGCGAACGAAGCGGCGATTTTGCTGGCGCGCATGGCGGGGCCGAGCTACGACGTGGTGGCGCTGCGGCACGCCTACTCCGGGTCGTCGTCGCTGGCGAAGGGCGTGACCGGGCAAGCGCCGTGGCGCAAAGCGGGCGTGATCAGCGTGGGCGTGGCGCATGCGATCAATCCGTACTGCTACCGGTGTCCGCTGCACCTGACGTATCCCGAATGCGGCGTGGCCTGCGCGAACGACGTTGAAAACGTGATCCAAACGGCGACAAGCGGGGCCATCGCGGCGTTCATCGCCGAGCCGATCCAGGGGGTGGGCGGATTCATTACGCCCCCGCCGGAATATTTCAAAATCGTTTTTCGCATCGTGAAGAATTACGGCGGGCTGTTCATTTCCGACGAGGTGCAAACGGGATTCGGGCGCACCGGGCGCAAATGGTGGGGCATCGAGCAGTGGGAAGTGACGCCGGACGTGATCACCTGCGCGAAAAGCATGGCGAATGGAGTGCCGGCCGGCGCAACGATTACAACGTCCGATCTCGCGGGCAAATTTCAAGGGCTCACGATTTCGACGTTCGGAGGGAACCCGGTGACGGCGGTGGCGGCGCGCGCGGTGATCGACGTGATCGAAGAAGAAAACCTGCTCGAAAATTGCCACACGGTGGGCGCGTATTTCCGGCAAAAGCTGGAAGAGATGCAGGAGAAGTTTGCGCTGATCGGCGACGTTCGCGGCATGGGATTGATGCAGGGCCTGGAACTGGTCCGCGACCGCAAGACGAAAGAGCCGGCACCGGCGGAAACCAGCGAGCTGATGGAGCGCGCGCGCGCCAACGGCCTGCTGATCGGCAAAGGCGGACTCTACGGGAACGTGATTCGGCTGGCCCCGCCGCTGAATATCTCCAAAGACGATGTGGATGAAGCCGTCCGCATGCTCGACAAGTCCTTCGCGGAGATTGGCGCGAAGTAGCGCGTTTGGCAAACATGCAGGGGCCAAACCGCCCGCCAAAGGCCTTCGCCGCTGATGTATTCTGATTTCATGGTGAAATCGGGCGTTGCGCTTGCGACGGGCCATCTGCTCGCTCGCCATGCCAATTCGCCGCGGCGCGGCGCGCGCGGTTGTGCGGTGATTTCGATGGCGCTGCTTTTCCTCGCAAGCAGCGCCGGAGCCGGAGAGCCCGCGCGGATCCACTGGGGCTCGGTGACGCAAGCGCAGGTGAAGGTCGATCAGACCACGCCGCTCACCTGGGGCGTATATCAGGCGGAGAAAAAAGGAAAGCCGGACAAGAAACTTTCGCATCTCGTGCTGGTGCTCATCGGGCACCGCTATCTGCTGGTCGATCTAAAACACAAGGAGGTTTACGAGGTGCCGCTCACGGAGCTGCACAAAGAAGGAGACGGATTCGACACGGGCGATTTGGCCGCGGCATCGCGCGCGCTGCCCACATCGGACTGGACATGGCGCAATGTGGGTCCGGCGGAGCTGTATCGCGTGACGCTCGATGATTATGGGCGGCTTCTGCAGCTCACGTTGCCGCATCCGTATCTCATCTACTGATCGGCCGCGAGGCAGGCTAGAGGCGCGTCTGTTGTCAATGCCTGCGCCTCGCGCAATAATGAACCCATGACCGCAACCACCGCATTCGTACAAGGGCAATCCGCCCAGATTCCCGATTTTGACAAGAAACTCGACCGGCTCGCGGAAGTGGCCGTCCGGATGGGGCTCGGCATCAAGCCCGGACAAGAGCTGGTGATGACCGCCACGCTCGACGCCGTGCCGCTGGCGCGCCGCATCACGGAGCACGCGTACAAAGCGGGCGCGTCGCTTGTCACCACGATTTTTGCCGATGAGGAGTCCGCGCTGCTGCGTTTCCGCTTTGCGCCGGACGCGAGCTTCGACGCCGCTCCTTCGTGGCTCTACGAAGCCATGGCCAGCGCGTACCGCAGCGGCGCCGCGCGGCTCGCCATCGCGGGCAACGACCCTTCGCTGCTTTCGCGCGAGGATCCGGAGAAAGTGGCGCGCGCGAATCGCGCCACGTCGAAGGCGTATCGGCCGGCTCTGGAACTGATCGCGCGGCATGAAATCAACTGGACCATCATTTCCTGCGCGACTCCGGCGTGGGCCGCCGCCGTCTTTCCGAATCTGCCGCCGGAAGAAGCGCTCGCGCGCCTGTGGGACGCGATTTTTGCGGCTTCGCGCGCAGACCAGGCCGATCCGCTGGCCGCCTGGAAAACGCATGACGCCAAGCTGCACGCCTGGGCCGACCGGCTAAACGCGAAACGCTATTCAACACTGCATTTTCGCGGTCCAGGGACCGACCTGCGCGTCGGGCTGGCCGACGATCATCTGTGGCTGGGCGGGGGCACCACGGCGCGCAACGGCGTGTACTGCATCCCGAACATGCCGACCGAGGAAGTGTTTACAACGCCGCACAAAGATCGCGTCGAAGGACGCGTGGCGGCGACGAAGCCGCTCTCCTACCAGGGCACGCTGATCGAAGGGATTTCGGTCCGCTTCGAAGGCGGACGGATCGCGGAAGCGCACGCTTCGAAGGGGGAGCAAGTGCTGCAGCGGATGATTGAGACGGACGAAGGCGCACGGCGCCTGGGCGAAGTTTCGCTGGTGCCGCATTCGTCGCCCATTGCATCGAGCGGCCTGCTCTTCATGAATACGCTTTTCGACGAAAACGCCGCGTGCCACATCGCGCTCGGGCAGGCGTACGCGCATTGCGTAAAGAATGGCGACAACCTTTCACCGGAAGCGCTGGCAGGCAAGGGCGCTAACACCAGCCTGATTCACGTGGATTGGATGATCGGGTCCAATCAAGTGGATGTGGACGGCATCGCGGCAAGCGGCGCTTCAGAGCCGGTGATGCGCGCGGGAGAATGGGTCTAGCAGCGGATTGCTGGCAGCATTGTTGCCGCGATGCGGCACCCAGCTCGATCAATACGGCACGTGCTATCCGGCGGAGGCGCGGGCCATATCGCGGCGAAGATACTGCGCGGCGATGACGAACAGCAGGCCGCCGATGAGCGTGGTGACCGCGGCAGGAAACATCGTGTAGCGGATCACGTTCACGCCAAGCTGTTTCTGAAAATGGTCGTTGAAGACGCCAATCAGGTAGGGACCGGCTCCGAGGCCAAGAAGTTCGGCGACGAGATAAATTAGGGACGTGGCGAACGCGCGCATGCCGACTTTCACGACGGAGTGGGAAACGGCTACCATGGGGCCAACGTGCACCGGCGAAAGCGTCTGCACGATGACAAATCCGGCGAGACACAGAGTGAGGCTGTGCGAAAGGACGAAGAGCAGCACGCCCGCCGCCGCGCCCATCGAGCAAATCGCCGGCACGTAAATCTTCCATTCGATTTTCCGCCTTCCGGCCCAATCGGACAGATAGCCGCCGATCAGGGTGCCGGACACGCTGGCAACGATGGTGATGGCGCCCATGTAGGTGCCGATCTGCGCGGTATTCAGGTGATAGATGCGGCCGAGAAAGGGCGCCACCCAGGTGCCAAATCCAAACTGCGTGAACGTGGTGAAGCAAAATCCGATCAGAATCAGCATGTAGCAGGTCTGGCGCGACATATAACGCAACGTTTCGCCCAGCCGCTGCTGGCTGGTGTCCACTTTTGTTCTTTCCACGGTGCCGCGCCTGGGCTCGCGCACGGTGAATCGAAACAGGAGAGCCACAAGCAGACCGGGGACGCCAGCGACAAAAAAAGCGCGGTGCCAGCCGTAATAGTGGTTCACCCAGCCGCCGACGAACGAACCGAGGAAAATTCCGAACGCAGGTCCGAGCTGGTAGAAGGCCATGGCCGTGGAGCGGCGTTCGCCCGGATACAAGTCGGAAATCATGGAGGCAGACGGCGCCGTGCCGGCGGCCTCGCCGATTCCCACGCCAAATCGCGAGAGCGTCAGTTGCAGCGCGTTGCGCGCCACGCCCCCGAGCGCGGTCATTCCGCTCCAGATCACCAAGCCCCAAGTGATGATGTTCCGGCGGCTGCCTCGGTCGGCCCAGCGCGCCACGGGAGCGGCCAGGATGGAATACAGAATCACGAAGCCGAAGCCGCTGATGAAGCCCATCACCGCGTCGGAGACGTGGAAGGTGCGCTTGATCGGATCGATGAGGATGTTGATGACCGTGCGGTCGAGGAAATTCAGGGAGTAAATCGCGGTGAGGAGGGCGAGCGCGTAAACCGCCGGCGCGGAAATCGGGACTTTCGCGGCGCCAGTTTTCAGGCCCTCCTCGGTCGTGGTGCGATCGACGTCCAACTCCACCCCCAACGACGCTGCGTCTCTATTGCCAGCCAGAAGGCATGCCGAACGGAACCGGCCAAGAGAGCCCTTCGATTTCGCGGATTTTTCCGGCTTCGATCTTGAAAAGCTGCGGCTTCAAAAACGTGATCGGCCTCAGAAGATTCTGCGGCACGGCGACCGCGCCCACGCCCGGCACATCGACGGACTTTACGTTGCCTTCGTCATCGAAGAGGGCGAGATTGAGCACGAGCCCTTGCTGTTCATCGACCACGAGCGGCCAGGAGTCGCGCGGTTTCTCGATGCTGCCGAAAAAACCCTGACGGATTTCATCGGCACAGCTTCCTCCAAAGACGTGGAATTCCGGGCGTGAAGTATCGACGATGGGCCCGTTTGGATTGTTCGTAGCGGCCATGCCGTTTTCCCGCATGCTGCACTCAGCTGCGAACGGCACGATCGAGGCGTTTTTCTCCGAGAATCCCTGCAGATACTTCTTGGTGGCCTGGACCATATCGGCGCGCGAGGTGCGCTGATCTTTGGAAAGCGGCTGAAGCAGCGCAACATCGGGCGAGATGAAGCCGCTGGGATCGGGCTCATCGATCAGAATGGGCGTCATTACGCCCGCGGTGTTTTCGCCCAGACCGCCTTTGGGCCGCAATTCCTGGCGCGCGACGATCATTTCGGCCTCGGTGATCTGGTGATCTTTGACCTTCAGGCGCAGCGCGACGATGCCCCTCAAACGGCCGAATTCGGTAATGTCGCCGTAGTACCCCGCTTGCCCGGTTTCGGGATCGGCCAGATAGACGCGATAGGTTCCCCGCCCGGTGAACGTCTTCCACATGCCCTCGCCCGGCTTGACCAGTTGGCCATTTTCGGTGTACTTGATGTTCTGAGCCAGCGAAATTCCACATGGACAGCGGTTGCGCATGGCCTTGAAGTAGCTATCCACGACGTCGATCAGGCAGGCGCGGTCGCACGGCTCCGGAATCAATGCGCTGGTGGGCTTCGACAGACGCTTCAAATTCGTGCCCTGATCGGGCGCGGCCCGTAGCGGCGCGAAAACCGCCGGCGAAATCACAGCACAGGCGGCGAGAAATAGCGCCGCGAAAATTAATCCACGGAAGATTTTCGACAAGGTTCTCTCCGAGTTCATGGAAACGCCGGCTTCATGTTGAACGGCACTTCGTACATGGTCATTTCGATGCGACTGATGCTGCCCTTCTCGACGCGATAGGCTTCGTTGGCAATATTGGTGCGCGGCACCATGAAATAGGGCGGCACGTTCCAAATCTGGCCATTGGTCAGTTTGATCGAGGTCACCGTTCCGTCAAAATCGAGAAACGAGGAGGCCAAAACCGCGCCGCGCTCCACATCCGTCACTAGAAAGCGCCGATCGCGCACGCCGGTGGTGAAGCCGAGGAAGCCCAGCTTGTATTGGGCGGTGCAGTCCAGCGAGGTGAAGTTGACGGTTTCATCGGCGTGACCATAATTTTGCGGGTGCGGACGATTGGTGGTGTACGTACCGTCCTCGGTGCGCTGGCAATCCGGAGTAAAGGCATACACGCCGCGTCCATCGTTGAGTTGCAGGCCTTCGAGATACATGTAGGCGGCCTGATCGAGCGCGGCGCGCGTTTCGCGCTGATCGGCAGGAATAGGTTCCAGCCAGCGCGGGTCGGGCTGGCCCATTTTCTCATACACCGCCGCGCCATGCGGATCATGCGCCACGAACTGTTCGGCCTGGGTGATCCGATGGTTCACCACTTTGAGGCGCATGATTAAAATCGCGCCCACGCCGTTTTCGTAAACAACGCCAATCATGCCCACGTCGCCGCGTTCGGGGTCGCAGAAATAGTGGCGATAATGGCCAAGGCCGCTGATCGTGGCCCACAGAGCCTGGCCGATCTTCAGCCGCACGTTGTCCTGCGCGAACTCGACATCGGGCGCAAGCGGAGCCTTGGAAGGATCGTGCGCAACCATGGCCGCGAGATATTGATTGCCAATCGCCTCCAGGCAGGCGCGATCGCATGAGGATGATAATGCGGGCGCAGCGGGCGCTGCTGCTGCGGTGATGGCGGCGCGGGCAGCGGTGCGGCTCGCATTTTTAGCTGCGAGCAGCGGCGCGCAGAATCCCGCGGCCCAAAGCGCAGTGAGTCCGAGGACCGCCGATCGAGTACAAAGTCTGACACTTTTTGTCAACGTGATCTCTTGCAATACGGCGCCGCAGCGGTCCTACATCCGCGCGGAATTTCGCGGTACGCCGCGCGCCCGAAAATCCCGAAGATTCGCCGCTCCGACGACTCGCGCCGATCGAGCATGACGAGGGCGCGTGAACTATATACCAGAGCCATCCCCCGGCTCACGAGATTTTCGACGGAGCAGAGAAAAATTCCAGGCGCGGTGCGCGAGCGGCACAGATAGCACGGGCGGCCTGTTCAATCGAGAGAATCGAAAAGATCGGTTGTCTTCGCAAATTCGGGATCGCCCGTCCGGATGGTTTGTCCCGCCGCTGACTTGAACGGCTCCTCGGCGGGAATGCGGTCGAGCCAGCGCTGATGCGTGAGCTTCTCGTGGTCGGAAAAATCCAGGCGAATGAGGAGCCGCACTTTGCCATTCGGCGGGGCGGGCGGCTCGCTCTTCTCCGGATCCGCCGCTGCCTTGGCGCCCGATTTGGCGCCGGATTTCGCGGCCGCTTTGCCGCCGGATTTTTTCTTGGCGCCTTTGGCCGCGGAGGCGGAAGTCTTGGCGGGCTCGCTCGAGTGGCCTTCAGCGGAAGGCGGTTGCTCCGCTGCCGCGTCCTCGCGGTCGAATTTCAGCAGCATCTTGTTGCCGAGGCGGAATCCTTGTTTCCACGCCTCGATTTTATGCCGCGCCTGCTGCGCGGCGTCTTCATTAGCGCCAAAATCAAATACCAGTATGGATTGGGGCATGCATCCTCTATATCGGCCGGAGCCGGATGTGTCAAGCAGCAGATGCCGCTCGCGTGAAAACAACCCGGCGCTATTTTCCGCCGGCCGCCGACGGCCGACCCCACACGGTAACCGGCGCCATAGTTTTTTCGAGCGAGCACAAATCCAATGTTAGAATTGGAGCCAACGCCGAGGTAGCTCAGTTGGTAGAGCAGCCGATTCGTAATCGGCAGGTCATCGGTTCAAGTCCGATCCTCGGCTCCATTTTCCTCTTTTTTCCCGCAGCGCCGCGAGCATGCGCGAGAAACCGATTTCGCGAGGCTGCCGTCGAAAGATGCAGTGGCGGCGGGATTCGCGATGGAGTTTATTCCCCACGGCGGACAGCCGGGCCAAAACTAGAAATTGGACACCGGAGCGCGACGGTGTAGAATTTCGCCGCGTCCGCAATGGACCGCTGAGAGCGGGCGAACGAACCGCGAGAATTTGACCGGCGGCAGGCTTCGCCGGAGCGGCTGCGAGAGAGGAAGCCAAGGAGCATCCATGAGAAAGCGAACGAATTTGTGGTTGTCGTGGGGCCTCGGTGCCGCCATTGCGGCGTGCGCGTTGGCCTCCGCGCTGGCAAGCGCGAATTTGCCCCGGGTGTCGGCGGACGCGGGAAGCTCGGATGTCCTGGGAATGGCGTTCGACGGCCATTCCGTGTCGAATCTGGAAAAGTCGATCAAGTTTTACCAAATTCTCGACTTCAAGGTGGTCCAAAAGCCAACGGGCTGGAAAGTGGACAAGACTTTGAACAAGCTGGAGGGCCTGCCGGCCGGCACGCAATCCCGCACGGCGGTGCTGGCGACGCAGAGTTCGGTTTCCAGCACGCCGTTTGACCTGATTCTCCACCAATATCGAGGTATCGATCAGAAGGACTGGAGCAAGCTTGATTCCGGGGCGCTGGGCGCGGGGCACATGGACCTGACGGTAATGGATGATTGCAATATCGTCATAAACAAGCTCAAGGCGGCGGGTCTGCTGGTGCTGCCGAACATGGGAGCGTTTTCGCGGGCACCGGCGCACGGACCGCGTCCTTTCGTGTTCGTGCAGGATCCGGACGGATGGTATATCGAGCTGTTTGCGATCATCAATCCGAAGCCAGGGGTCCGGGTGGATGCGGGGAAGGTCTCCAATTCCAGGGCGACGATGCAGAACATCAACCGGCTTGGATACCAGACGGGGTTCAACCACATCGGCTTGAACGTGTCCGATGCGGCGAAAGAGCGCTCGTTCTATGAGGACGTGCTGGGCGGAGATTATCCGCCAATCACGCCGCCGGGCACGAGTGGGATAGGCCGCGGAATGACGATGCTCAACGGATGGTTCAATCAGGCACCGACGGACGGGAAAGTTCGACTGGAAATCCTTGGCGCGGCGGCAAATGCCGGCAAGCCCAGCCCCGGCGAGAAGCTCTCGGACATCAACGTGAACTACGTTGGATTCGAGGTGAGCAATATCGACGCGGTGTACGCGAAGGCGAAGGCCGCGGGAGCGACGGATGTGACCATTGGCGGGATCATGACAATCAAACACGGGCCAAAGCCGGGCCGGGCAGTCATGATGTTGGACCCAAATGGCGTCGGATACGTCGAGCTTTGGCAGCCATCGAAACATCTCGCGCCGGAGCAGGGCCACTAAGCAACGCGCCGAGGCGGCGCCGCGTTTGCGGCCGCCGAGGCGTCGAACACACAGTACGCAATTCATTTGCGCGCCGTTGGGGAGCTCGCTTCCGAGCGGCGCATTTTTTTATTTCGACCGCGAACCCACCAGCTTCACCGGATAAACGCCGCGAACGCTATTGCACAAGTAAATCGCATCGGCGGTCTTCAGATCGTGCAACTTGAGAATCGCTTCGCGCGTATTCTTGCGAGTTTTCAGCAAATGATTGCGAAAAATTCCCGCCAGAAGACCACAGGACACGGCCGGAGTGCGCCACACTCCGCCTTTGACGACGAAGACGTTGTGAATCGCGCCTTCCGTCAATTCGCCGCGTTCATTGAAAAACAAAATGTCGTCCAAACCGCGCTTCCGGGCGGCCGCGAACTCTTGTTCATACAACGCGCGATTCGTGGTCTTGTGATAGAGGAAGCGATCGCGGCTATTGATGGCGCGCGAAGAGATTCCCACGCGGGCAAACCGCTCGGCGGCGTATTCGCGATGGGTGATTTCGATCCGGCCGGAGCTGGCGAGCGTCAAGCGAACGCGGCGCGCGCCGCTTTTATGAAAGGTTCTGGCAACGTCTTGCAGGGCTGAAATAACGGCTTCGCGATGGAAGGTGAAGTTCCAATATTTGGCGGAGTCGCGCAGACGCGCCAAATGTTCGCGCAAGAAACGGTATTTGCCGTTCCAATAAAGCGTTTCGATGAGCTGGAATTGCGGCTCGCTTTCGAGCAGAAACGCGGCTTTCCAATGACATTCGTTCCACTCCTCGGGAGCGGAGGAATCGTGGGTGATGCCGCCGCCCACACCCATGATTCCCTTTCGGCGGCTCAGCGAGACGGTGCGAATGGCGACGTTAAACTGCGCGCGATGTTTCGCGAAGTAGCCGATCGCGCCGGTATAGATGCCGCGAGGGGAGTCTTCCAGTTCGGAGATAATTTCCATGGCGCGGATTTTCGGCGCGCCGGTGACGGAGCCTGAAGGAAAAAGGGCGCGCACGATCGATTCGGCGGTGGAATTGTTTGCGAGCTCGCCCTGCACGGTAGAAGTCATCTGCCAGACGGACGGATAGCGCTCGACGTCAAACAAGCTGGCGGTTTTCACGGAGCCGGCCCGGCAGATGCGGCCGAGATCATTGCGCATGAGATCGACGATCATCACGTTTTCCGCGCGATTTTTTTCGCTGGCGCGGAGGCGCGCGGCGGCGGCTTCGTCATCGTGGAGGAGGAGTCCGCGCGGCGCCGTTCCCTTCATTGGGCGGACGAAAATCCGCTGATCGCGGATTTGGAAGAACATTTCCGGCGAGAGCGACACGATTTGCTCGTCACCGGTATCGACGTAGGCAGCGTACGGGGCGGGATGGCGATGAAACAGCGCGGCGAACAGGCCGAAGGAGCCGAGCTCGGATCGAAAACGGACGCGCGTGGTGAAATTAATTTGATAGACGTCGCCCGCTTCGATGTAGCGACGAATGGCGTCTAATTTCCGGAAATATTTTCCGCGCGTGATCGCAAGTTTGGAATCGCGGATGAGAGCGCGGCCGGAATCCTCCGACAACGCCAGATCGTGATAGATCTGGCAGCGACCGTACAGTCCGAACCAGGCCAGCGGCGCGTGCGAGGGCCGGAGCAAGTGGCTCAGATGCGGCTCGAGAGCGTAGCCCGCTTCATAGCGCAAAAATCCGGCCGCTTCGCCGCCGGAACGGCGATGATGTTCGACCGCGCGAAGCGTTTCCAGCAGCGAACGCGCATCCGTTGCGACGAGAATTTTGCCGGGGTTGCTATAGGCGCGCCACGAGGTGCCCTCGCGGAGAAGGACCACTCCCCGGGCCGCCGAGCGAGAGGGAAACACCGGAGACGAGCGTCGCGCCCTCACCAGGTTTTGAGAGCCTCGGCTTCAACGCGGGAGGGAGCCTTTGCGGGACTGAAACAGCGTGCGGCGCGCTCCGCGAAGCGGTTTCGCTTGCGCCGAGGTTTCCTGCACGCTTGCGGGACCGGAGTTACAGCCAGGAGGAAGCCGGAGAAGTTCATCTTTCGCACAATCATAACAAATGCGGGAGTGAGTTGAGCCTCTCCATGGCAAGCCCGTTCGGACTCATTCGTGCGCGCGGGCTAGCGGCGGCGGGGCGATTTGCGCCCGGCGACTCGTTTCGCGCGCATCGCTGACGGCGCAGGCTTCGAACCGTTGCCGCGAGACGCGGCTTTTGTCTTCCTGGGCCACAGTTCGGCCGAAGCCAGGCGGGCTCCTTCGGCGAGCGTTTCGAACTTGGCCCACATCACGGAAGGCTGCTGGCGAACGACGAAGGAAGCTTGCGCGAAACCGCAATCGGTGCCGGCAATGACGTTTTCGCGGCCGACGAGGCGCGCGAAGCGCACGATGCGGTCGGCGACCAGGCGGGGATGCTCGACGGTAATGGTGTGATGGGTAACGACGCCGGGGATCAGGATTTTTCCCGTCGGCAGCTTTGTAGATTCCCAGACGCGCCATTCGTGTTCGTGGCGCGGATTGGCGGCCTCGATCGAATAGGCTCCTGCGCGAACGCTGAGGATGAAACCGAGAATCTCCTCAAGCGGCGCATCGGCGAGATGGGGCACATGCCAACTGCCGAAGCAGACGTGATAGCGGACGCGATCCTCGGGGATGCCGTGCAGGGCGTGGTTGAGCGCTTCGATGCGCAGGCCGGCCCATGTGCGGTACTTTTCGGGGCTTTGCTGGACGTAGTGGTCGTACATGTTGGCGAGCACGGCGTCGTCAACCTGAACGACGAAACCAGCCTCGTAGATAGCGCGGTAATCCTCGCGCAGCGCGTCGGCAACGGCGTAAACGTATTCTTTTTCGCTCGGGTAATACTCGTTGACGCCATTCCAAATGGCGCTGGCGGGAGCGACGACGGGAAGGAAAGCTTCCTCGACCTTCACGTGGCGAAGCGCGGCTTTTAAGTTACGAATATCGCGCTGCATCGGCGCGGGATTCGTGTATTTGACGGGGCCGACGCAAACGTCGGCAGGCGCACCGGCGAGTCCCCAGGGAAATTCCGCTTCCATCACGTCGGGAAAACGCAGGAGATCGCGGCCGAGCCAGGTGAGAGGCGTCATCAGGCTGTCGCGATGCTCGAAACCGGAAATGCGCTCAAGAATGTAGTTCGACCAGCTGGATTTGCCGAATTCACCGTCATTGACGATGTCAATGCCGGCCTTGGCTTGAAGCTGGACCACCTCGGCTACGGCATCGGTGAGAGCATCCTCGAATTCCTTCTTGTTTTCGGGCGAAGGAGAGGTCATGGACATTCCGGCGAGTTCGCGGAGGCGCGGAGGACGGACGATGCTGCCGACGTGCGTGGTGAGGATGCGATGTTCGCTGCGTTTCATGGGATTGAGATTTCGCTCCGTTGGTTAGACAGCAATTGAGAATCTCGCCGCAGAGGCGGTGTTTCCGAATGCGGAAGACGAGCTGAAGCCGCACGTTTCCAGCACACCCGCCTTGCAGGCGGCCGTTGCACGAACCGGGCCGAAGACTCACGGGCAAGGGCGCGGCAACCAGCGCCCCTGCCGTCAAGCGCATCCACAGACGCACGGCTGACGACGGCCGCAACAGACGCGATCCGTTCAAGCGCTTCAGGCGCGGGCAGTGGCGACTGCGGGCGCTTTGATGGGCTCCAGCCCGGCGAGGATTTCTTCGCGCCGGTCTTCGAACCACGGCGGCAAGTGCAACTGCTGACCGAGCTGATCGAAGGTTTCGTCGCGCTCGAATCCGCCATTCGCGTTGCAGCAGCATTCGATGAGGATGCCACCGGGAGAGCGGACGTACATCGAGTGGAAGTAATAGCGGTCTTTGATCTCCGACGCGTCGGTATAGCCGAGCTCTTCGTAGATGGCTTTCTGCGCGGCCATGGCCTCGTCGTCGGCAACCCACAGGGCGAGATGATGCATGGTGCCGGCGCCGAACGTCCAACTGCCCGGCGCGCGATCGGGCTCATGGAGAAGCGTGAGCGTTTTATTGGCGCCGCCGCTTCCGATTTCGAACCGGTGATACTTGCCGTCTACGCCGGTCTTGCGGAAGCCGAGAGCTTCGATCAGGAAGCGCTCCTGTTCGGCAACATCGCGGACGGAAAGGACCGTACCGTGAAAGCCGCGAACGCCTTCGGACTGGCTGATTTCGTCGGTGCTCCAGGCTTCGCGATTGTCGTTTTTCTCTTCCATCATTTCGAAATAGAGCCCAGAGGGATGCTTGAAACGTATGAATTTCTGGCCGAAGCGCTCTTCGATGGGGCCATGGTCGACTTTGTGGCGTTTAAAGTGCCCTTGCCAGAATGACAAAGTGTCTTTCGGCACCGAGTAGGTAGTGGCTTGTATTTGTCCCGAGCCGGGGCGGCCCTGAATGCGGCTGTACGGGAAGGTGGTCATGACCGAGCCGGGCTCGGCCTTGGCGTTCGCGTAATAGAGATGGTAGTGCGGGAAGCGGCCGTCCATCAGAACGGTTTGCTTGACGAGGCGCTGGCCGACGACGCAGGTAAAGAAGTCGACGTCTTCCTGCGCGCCTCCGGCGCAGGCAGTGATGTGATGGTATCCAGTTGCCGGGTAGTTGTAGCTCATGGCGCTCTCCTGATTATCCAGCCGATCTGACGTGCAACGATTGTACGCGGATTGGCTTCCGACGCAAGCCCGCGGAGGACGGGAACAGCGCAAGAAAACGGCGGATTGCAGAAACCCACGCCATAGGAAAGCCTCGCTGGGCGTATGCGCGGCCCTTCGGGAAGGTCGCGGCAGGGGGTTAATTAATATGGGCGCGCGGGAGGTGTCAAGAGCAAATTGTATACATTCCAGAACGCCAAGCCATCCAAAAATGCATACAGACAGGCGAGGCATACGGCGGTTTGAACAATTTGCCTCTCGCGGGCGGAGTTGATACGATCGCACACGAACGCTTTCGAAGGCGAGCCTCCAATCACAAGCAGCTGAGAAAAACATGGCCGGCAAGAATTCGCGAGTTATCGTTCGGATCCGGGAGATGATCCTGCACGGACAACTTGCGCCTGGGCAGCGCGTGCGCGAGGTGGAGCTGGCGGGAACGCTGGGCGTTTCGCGGACGCCAGTGCGGGAAGCATTGCCGATCCTGGCGCAGGAAGGGATGCTGACGCAACTGGACACGCGCGGATTTGTGGTGCGCGAGTTCACGCCACAGGAAATCATGGACGCAATCGATGTGCGCGGCGTGCTGGAAGGATTGGCGGCGCGCATCCTGGCGGAACAGGGTCCGGCACGACGCGTGATGCAGGCGCTGTACGAATGCCTGCGGGAAGGCGATGATATCTTCGCGAAGCGCCATCTGGTTGAGTCCGACGAAGAGCGCTACGGCGACATGAACAAGCAGTTTCACTCGCTGATCGTACAAGGCGCGGGGAGCAAGGTGATCAGCGACGCGATCGAGAGGAACGACCGGATTCCGTTCGCGGCGGCGCATGCCATCGCATTCGACCGCGTGGACCTGCGGCGCATGTATGACATGCTGTGGTTCTCACACCGGCAGCATCACGCGATCGTGCAGGCGCTCGAGAATGGCGAAGGCCAGCGCGTGGCGGCGCTGATGTTCGAACACGCGTATGTGACCAAGCGCAGCATCAATTTGAAGAGCGTGACATGGCGCGGGGGGAACCAGAATGGCGGGTCGCCCGACGGAGACAAAGAGCAGGACAAGAACGGGCAGGGCTGATCTCTTCCTGAATCCACCTATCTTCCGCTCCCCCTGTTATAGACAAGCACAGCGAAGCCGATTGGCGCGGGCCTCGATGCTGGGAGCGCTTCGTTCGGCGATAACCGCGGAACCGCGATCCACAGACGCAGCAAAATGGCCGGGAAGCCTGGCTGAGGGACCCGAGCCTCCCGGCCTTTTCTCACCCATCTCCGCAGGGTCTGGGCAAGAACTCGTTAAGCGGCCGATTCACCGGTGCGCATGAATTCGTACCGCTCGATCGCCGCGGCCACGCCGACTTCGCCTGGGTTTTCCTGGTTGCTGCGCAGAACGCGGCCGAGACAGCGGACGCGGACCGGGCCAGCCTGGGTCAACTCGTGCGGAAGGGTCATGACGATTTCGACAGGCGAGCCGCTTTTCAGGCCTTTGGGCAGATGGAAATATAATCCGCGCGAACTGACTTCGCGGGATTCAGTGGCGGCTTCGCCAACCACTGCTTCATCGGTCCAGCGGACAGTCAACGGCAAGCGCATCAAAAAACGGCGTGAGGAGCGTCGTTCTTTTAGGGACACTGGAATTGTCTCCATCATTTCGCCGACAGAATATGAAAAAAGGCCAAGAATGACCAATAGCGCTTTAGGGCCAATTCAGACAGGCCTATTCGGTACAAAGGTACTATAGCGGCTATGTCCGGAAACGGGTGAGATATGAGCAGCAGCGGACCGCTTAGCGACGGCGGCTTCGCTATTCTGCTTCGGCCTTAGCCCTGCGGACTGCTTTTAGGACCGCGGGGAATGTGAGCACGCCCTCGAGTTGGCCCAGATCTGCGCGGTTGACGACGGGAATTACGGGCCAGTCGCCGAGCCAGCGCATGGCCTCTTCGATCGATTCATCACGGAAAAGCAACGGAAGCGGACCTCTGGATTTGACTTCCGAGGCGGCGTGATCGGCGCCGTCTTTCGAGAGGCGCTGCAGATCCTCGGCATCCAGTAAACGCCATTCGCCCATTCGAACACGCAGCAGAACCGGGACATCCTTTTGAACGTCTGCTTTGCGAGCTATATCGGAAACCAAATCCGCGGGACGGACGACGAAAGCACCATCGGCGCGCATGGCGTCTTCCACGAGGAATGCTTCCTGTTCGCGGCGCTCTTCGATGGAGGGGAGAATGAGGCCGTCCTGACGAGTGAGCATGTCGAAGAGCGCCGCTTCCTGATATTGCCGCGAGATCAAGTAGGCGATCAGGCTCGAAACCATTACGGGCAACGCGGCCGAATAGCTTCCTGAAAGCTCAATGACCATGAATACCGACGTGATGGGCACGCGCAGGAAGCCGCCGAATAGAGTGCCCATGCCGACGAGCGCGAACATGCCGACGGAAGTGGTGATGCTGGGAAAGAAGTGATGTTCGATCGCGCCAATGCCGCCGCCGAGCATGGCGCCAATGAAAAGCGTGGGGGCGAACATGCCGCCGGGCGTTCCGCTGAGGAACGAGACTCCGGTCGCGAGGAGCTTCATCGCAGCGAGCACCAGAAGCAACCGCCACGTAAATTCGCCGTGCAGCGCCTGGTCGATGATCGAATAGCCGGCACCGAGAACCTGAGGGAACCAAATTCCCATGATGCCAACGATGAGTCCCGCGGCGGCCGGAAGCAGGAAGTGCGTCCAGCGCGGCAAGGCCTGAATTTTCGGCCGGACGTGGGCGATCCACTTCGTAAATAGAAGAGAGGTGATGCCGCCGGCGATTCCGAGTACCGCGTAGGCTAGAAATTCCTCTGGGCGCGGCGGCGGCACGGCGGGCACGCGAAAGATCGATTCGGCGCCCAGAAACCAGCGCATGGTGATGGCGCTCGAGACAGCGGCCAGAACGATGGCGCCGAGCACGCCCGCGCTCCATGTGCCGATGACTTCCTCGATGACGAACAGTACGGACGAGATGGGAGCGTTAAACGCCGCGGCCAGTCCCGCCGCCGCGCCAACCGGCGCGATCAACCGAATCTTCGATTGCGACAGCTGCAGATAGCGGCCAATTTTCGAGGCAATGCCCGCGCCCATCTGCAGGGACGGGTCCTCGGGACCGAGTGACTGTCCGCTGCCGATGGCGAGAGCGCAAACGACGAATTTGCCGATGACGGTATCGAAAGGAATGTATCCATTCGAGACGTACACCGCAGCTTTGGTCTGATTCACGCCGCTGCCGCGCGATCGGGGGAAAACGTAAATGACGAGAAGCGCAATGCCCAGTCCCGCAACGGCCGGCGCTATGACGACGCGCGGAAAGCCCGGGTAAAGCGACGATCCGAGCAACACGAACTGCACCCACTCATACGCGACACGGAAGCAAACCACGGTGAGGCCGGAAAACACGCCGATGAGGACGGCCAAGACCAAGAAGAGCTGATCCTCTCGTTCGCCGAATATCCGCTGGATCCAAAATTGCCATTGGGACCGCACGCGGCCCAAGAGGGACGCCCGCGTGTCTGGACAATTCGCAGTGGAAGGCGGAGTGCCGTAGAGCGTTTCACTCACTGGGCGGCCTCGCAGCGCTGGTGGCGATTAGCAGAAGTGCTCGATCGGGAAGATCTTCGGGCGACCCGCATACAGCGGAGGCTGCTTCTTCGGCTTCGACGGCAAAAGCCATCGCCGTCACCACCTGATCCGGATGATGGGCGAGATTCATATCGCTCCAGATTCGGCGGCTTTGCCGGGCGGTGGCGTAGAGCTTCTGAAGCTGGGTGGCTGGCGGCACAGCGGCGAGGTTTTCGCCCTTCCTTTTGGCACAAGACCGGATCCGCGCATTGGCTACCTGGAGCGCCCTAGTGGCTCGCTTGGCTGCTTCGGAGGCGCGCAGACCAGGCCGAAGCGCGTTCATGGTGGCCGCTTCCTGGGAAAGCGCGAACTCCTGGGCAATGTCCTGCGCACCTCTCCTGGCGGGGGGTAGCCGGCGAAAGTAGTCGGCGGCGTCGGAATACATGGCCAACTGAAAGGCCGCACGTCCGGCGCCGGCGAGCGCCTCTGGATCGCGATGGTCCAGCGCCAAAGCATCCTTGTAAGCGGCGAGAGCGCGGCTCCACAGGGCGGCGCGGAGGAGCAGCCCTCCGGTGATCTCCTGGCGGCGGGCATCATTGGGAGAAGTTTCCTGGGCGAGGGCGATCAGATCGGGTTCGGCGTCACGGATATCGTTCTGGTTCAGAAGATATTCACAGAGTTCGCGGCGCACATTCCAGCGCTGGGTGAGAGGATCGGCAGGCCAAACGCCGTAGATCGCGCCGTGATAGTAACGGATAGCGTCGGAATTGTTTTTCAATCGAACGGCGACCCGCGCCAAGGCGAGGTTGATCGGGCCGCTGCCGGGCGATTGTGCGAGCAAGGTCAGCAAGTAAGACCGCGCTTCGTTTTCGCGCCCGGCGCGGCCGAGCGCGATGGCCAGATGATATTGGAAGTTTTCGTCATCCGGCTTGTAAACGAGGGCGTTGCGATAGTCGACGACAGCGGCAGCAGTCCGGCCCTCGCTCATCGCGGCTACGCCCTTGGCGAACCAATCGTCGCCGAGCCGGTGCACCGTACGGTGATACTGGCGGGCGACGAAAGCCGTAAATGCAAACAGCGCGATCAGGAGTACGACGCAGGCGATCAGCACGCGCTCGCGGTGGTACATGCCGGGCATGCGCGTGGCAGTTTCCGGAACCGGGCTTTCACCATTCGGCCGCCTTTCGGGCGGTATGGTCTGCTGCTCTACATCGGCCATGGGCAACGATTCAATCTTACGCCATCGACCCGCAGGCACACATCCGCACGCGTGTTTCGATGCGGGAAGGAGAATCGCACCGCCCGGATCAGGCCGATTCGATCAGGCGATGATGAATGGCGTACAGGGCAAGCTCAAGCCGATCAGAAACGCCAAGCTTATCGAATATGTTGTGCAAATGATTTTTGACGGTCTGTTCGCTGATAAAGAGTTTCTCGCCGATTTCCCGGTTTCGAAAGCCCTGTGCGACGAGCTGTACGATTTCCTTCTCGCGGTCGCTGAGCAACGGCTTTTCGCGCCGCTGGCCCGATTCCGCCGATTTCTTGAAGGCGTCAATCACTTCCGCGGTCATGCGGTTATCGAGCCAAATTTCGCCTTCGTGCACCTTACGAATGCTTTTCACCAGCAAATCGCTGGCAGACTGCTTCAAAACCACGCCACGGGCGCCGAGGCGCATGGCGCGGACAACATCACGATCGTCCTCGGCAGCGGTCAGGACGATGACGCGCGTGGGCATGGAATCAAAATTGGTCTCTTCGAGCACGCCGAGGCCGTCTTTTTCCGGCATGCGCAGGTCAAGCAACAAAATATCGGGTTTCAATTTGGCGAGCAGCTTGGTGCATTCGACGCCGTTGGCGGCTTCGCCGACGATCTGGATATCGTCCACATCCAGGAGTTTCCGCAGGCCGTCGCGAAAGATTGCGTGGTCGTCCGCAACCAGGACTCGAATCGCCTGTTTCGATTTCGTCATAGTTAATTGACTGGAATCTCGATAGTTAGACGCGCCCCATGCCCAGGATTCGACTCTAGCGTAAGCGTTCCACCCACACTTCTGGTCCGTTCCTTAATGGAAATTGGCCCAAGCCGGAGCCGGTCGAGCTCCTCGCTGGCGTAGCGGCCGGAGAAGCTAAACCCCATGCCGTTATCGTCGACGATCAATACTACTTTTGAGTCGTCTTGATTTAGTTTTACCACGACGTGGCTGGCATGCGCATGCTTTTTTACGTTGTGTAGTGCTTCTCTATATATCTGGAAGATCTCCCTGCAAATGCGGTCCGGGACGCGCAAATTGCGGTCGTCAATGAAGAGTTCGACGGCCAATTCGTGCTCATTGCGGAAGCGCTCGGCAAAACTCGACATCAATTCCTTGAGGTCGGCGCTCTCGACGCGCAGTGGGCGCATCTCGGTGACCATGCGGCGAAGCTCTTCGCTCTGTTCCTTCACGGTGCGTTTGAGGCTCGTCAACTCGGCGCAGAGAGCCTCTTGCGTCTGCGGAGGCTTCTGTCGGAGCACATCGAGCTGGATATTGAGGCTCAGAAGCGTCTGCAAAATTCCGTCGTGCAGATCGCGCGAGACGCGGCTGCGTTCCGCTTCCACAGCGCGGGTGCGAAGGCTGCGCAATAAAAAGACGTTTTCGAGCGGCGGCGCTATCTGCCTCACAATGCGCTCCAGCCAGCGAAGATCGCCTTCCGAGAAACGGCGCCGCTCGCCATTGGCGTTGATCAACAGCACGCGCCCGGCGGGCTGGCCATCGGCCTCAATAGTTGCGGCAAGCAAGGACTTCACATCGAATTCCTCGCGAACGGCATCGGAAAGCGCGGGCACCCGACGAAATCGACGTCCGGTGCGGCGGTCCCAGCCGAACCCTTCCCCTCGGCCGCCATTCTGCGCCCAACCCATCGACACTTCGAGGCAATCAATCAGAAATGCCTCGGACCGGGTGAGCGGCATGGTTTCCGGGCTACGCGATTCGCGCTCGCCGGCATGCACTCTCCAGACAAAAAGCCGCTCCACTTCGTCGTCGCGAACTGCGAGGCACGCTTGCTCGCAGTCAAAGGCCAGCGTCAGTTCGCCGAGCGCCTGGCGAATCGACTCCGTCAAGCCGCGGTCGAAGCGCAGGACGCTGGTGACTTTTTCGAGAAACTGCTGCCGGCCAAGATGTTCGCGCTCGCGGGCGGCCAGAAATCCCATTCCAAGGCCGGAGACAATGGTGCCGAGTCCCAGAGCGATCCAGTGCCACGTACTCTGCCAGCGGAAGGAATCTTCCACGGCGACGCGCAGAATGATGCCGGCGGTCGCGAATCCCACCAGGGCGAACATAGCGCGGGTGTTTCCGCGGGTTGCCAAGGCAAAAACGGTGAACAAGAACAGGAACCAGAAGGCCGAAACAGACGGCGTTAGGTAGAGAAATGCCGCCAAAACGCAAAAGTCGACGGCCAGCGGAATGCGCATGCGCCAATCGGGGAAAAACCGCTCGGCAAATATGCCCATCAGCCCGAGCAACAGATATCCGAGGAGCAGCACGACGGCCAAACGCCGCACGGGCGCTACGGACGTCTCGAGCAGAGCCACGAGCGATAGCGCTGCGATGACGGCGCGCGCCAGCGTAACTTGGCGCTCAAGGTAGAGGCGCTCGGTATTGTCCAATTTCATCGAAAGCGCAGCTGACACCCACAGCGAAGATCCCCAAGCGCTGCAAGAAAAGTGTAGCAAGGCATGCTTTCGTCGCAATGCTCGCGGGAAAATCTGTGGCCATTGTGGTAATGGCCGGCGAGCACGCAGAAAACGATGCGGGCGGGCCGCGGATGCAGCGCGCGACAGATTGGTTGGAAATTCGATTAAAAAACTGTGGAAAACGAGCGCGCGCCTGGCGCATGTGGGATTGACAGGTGGTGCATAATGATTCGCAGGTCCAAGTCCGACGGGGGCGCCGACTTGTCGCAGCGATATACGCGCAGAGAAGTGGGGCGCATATTGGGTGTGGATGTGAGCCGCCTGCGGTATTGGGAGCGGCTGCGGCTGGTTCGTCCCCGGGCGCGATGGGGCGAGCGGTTCTACAGCTTCGGTGATCTGATTTCACTCCGAACGATGCAGCGCCTGACCGAGCGCCGCATTCCCGCGCGTCGCGTGCTTCGGGCGGTCAATCTGGTGGAGCAGGAATTTGGCGCCGCTCCGCTCGCGCTTCATCAGTTGCAATTCATCGAGTCGGGCCGCGACGTGATGGTGGTTCCGCCGGGCGACAGCCGCCCGTTCAACCCGTTGAAACGACAATGGGCCTTTTCGTTCGACGCCCGGCCCCCGCAAGAGAAGCTGCGGAAGCTCAGTGGGCCGACAGCCGAAGATCTTTTCCGGGCTGCGCTCGAATGCGAGGCTCAGCCAGAGTCACTGCCCGAGGCGATCGCGTATTACCGCCAGGCGCTCGAACTCTCGCCGAACTGGGTGGAAGCTCACATCAACGTAGGAGTCGCGCTCTATCAGATTGGCGAGGTGGATTCGGCGAGAGACGCTTTCGTGCGCGCCGTGCAGCTTGATCCCTGGAACGGCATTTGCCGGTACAATCTCGGCTGCGTGCTCGAGGAGCAGGGAGAGATCGATGAGGCGATCCGGCATTTGCAGTGGGCCGCGCGCGTGATGCCGAATCACGCTGATGCGCGCTTCAATCTGGCGCTCGCATACGAAAAGCGCGGACAGCACCGGCTGGCTCGCGAACAATGGACGCTCTATTTGCGCCATGCGCCGAACGGTCCCTGGGCCCAACAGGCTCGCGCGCACCTGAAGCGCTATGCGCGCCGCAAACCTTCCCCGCCCATTCCCTTTCCGCAGAAAGCATAAGCCGGAACTTTCGACTGTTGCCGCAGGAAGCGCGATTTTTCCGGCACTGGTCCTGACGCGAGCGTATGCAGCGAGCCCAGCGGCTCTCGCTTTCCATCAAAACAAGAAAATCGTGCGTGCAAGGGTGGTCAGCATTCGCTGGTGCCAGCGGCGCCTATCCTCGCAAGCGACGGCATGCTAGAATTTTGCAGGGTGGTGAGCGTAGCTCAGCCGGTAGAGCATCGGTCTGTGGAACCGAGGGTCGTGGGTTCAAATCCCATCGCTCACCCCAACTAACTTATTGAATCCACTTGGTCGAGACCCCCGACTTAGCATCATTAGGCATCAAAATCCGCGCCAAACGCTCTACAGCATCGCGCCGTGATGCGTCCACGACGTGAGAGTAAGTATCGAGCGTGATGCTGGCATCAGAATGCCCCAACTGCGCTTGAACCGTTTTCGGACTCGCCCCTAAGTCAATCAAGAGCGTTGAGGCCGCGTGTCGGAAGGCATGGAATCCACAACGCGGAATTTTCAGCGCGTCGAGGATCGGCCACAGCTTCCGTTGTACGACCTTGTTTGCCGAATGCGGTTTCCCGGCGCGCGTTGCGAATAGCAAGCGCGACGGGTTTGGCTTCCATTTCAGCAGATAGGATTCGAGAGTCGTTCGCAAAATATCCGGGATCGGGACTGTGCGCAACGCGGCGCGGCTCTTGGGCGTCTGAATTGTGCCGTACCACGCCGATTGCCGAATACGAATCGAACTTCTCACAAGGTCCAGATCATCCACGGTTAGTCCGCAAATTTCTCCCGCCCGCAGTCCTGTAAGCGCAGCGACAATGAACATGGTTCGGTACGGTTCTTCCCGCGCGGCTCCAAGGATTTTGCTGACTTCTTCCGCCGAGAAGTACCGCACTGGCCGTGCGACTTTCGCCGCCGGGAGAACAACTGCACCGCGATTGATCTCAGCCACGATGTAACCCCAGCTCCGCGCGACCCGAAAAATCGAGCCGAGCGTCGCGAGGACATTCAACACGGTATGGCGGGAGAGGCTTTTCGCCAACTCTGACACCAACTGTTGAATGGTTTGCTGAGAAATTTCTTCGAGCCTGAGTTTTCCCAACCGTGGAATGAGATAGCACCGCAGATGCGATTCGGCAGCTTTCCGAGATGACGGCTTCGACAACGCCAGAGCATCGCGTTTCCACGATTCGACAAATTCCGCGAACGTGGCAACGCGGCCCGGCCGATAAGTCGGAGCGTTAATCCGCGATAGCACTAAATCAAGTCGCCTCTGGGCGAGTTTCCGCGTCGGTATTTCCCGTACCGTACCGAGGAGCACCTTGCGGCACCGGCGGTGAACTTGACCCGTGCTATCCACGACATCCTCTCGATATTGGCCGAACCATTTAGGCTCCCGCTTTCCCTGCTTTACGAGCGTGCCTTTCTGGTACCTCTTACGAGCCATCGACGAGCACCCCTTTTGCTCGCCCGATAGCTGGCCTTGGCGCGGGATGCTATCAGTTACTTCTATAGAAGTCAGCAAAATCGGCGGATTCGACGCGGTTTTTTCGGCGGACAAAGCCCGGATCAAAACCGCAACGGCCAAATGCAACGCACCGATGAAAGCAAACCAGCGATTTTCGCGCGCCCCTGCATCGCTGCCCGTATGAGGGAGCGTGCCACCCACGAATTGTGACGGTTTCAAACTCACGGCGACGCACCCCACGAATTCGCACGCGACACTCCCATCGAAAGAACAGCCTCGCGTCCAGCCTCGCGCAGCGGCACGTAACCCCGCGCCCGCAAGCTTTCGATTTGTTCCAAGCGCGGAATACACCCGCCGTTCGGGAGCGCCCGCCCCTCAAAACCGACCACACTCACAATCCCCATCGCCTTGCACTTCGGGCAGGGGCAATCGCCTTTCTTGTGCGCGGGCTTTTCTCCGTAGAACAAACCGAGTGAGTGAACACGACGCGCGCCGTTGAACGCACAGATTAGTGACGCCAAGCGCTCAGGCGTCACGGCGGGCGGCTTCGACACGTACTTGAGCATGTGATTTAGTGCCCAGCGGATCGCCCGCTCTGGATTCTCTGCAAATCCGCGAACGGCTCTGATATAGAATCCACGACTCTCAATCCCAAATGCCTTGTTCGTCTCAGCCATCCACAAGTCGCGAGTCTTTTCCCAATGGACACGCGGGCCAAAGTACAGACCGTGACAGTGAAGATTCAGGCCGTGTGCTACACGTTGCGAGTCTCGCAAATGGCCGCGTTCCTCAAATCCGACTTCATCCACAAACAGCATTCCGTATCCCTTCGGCGAACCAACTGCGGCACGCATAACGGACCGAACACAAGCATTAAATAACTTCACCCGCTCCGGTGTGATTTCGGAGCCGTCCGACCGCAAAGTGAAGTTAATCCGTGCGAGTACCCACCCTTCAGGCACTCCATTCAATTTGTCGAGCACCGATAAAATGACGGACTGGTAGTCGAGTAGCAGGGCGCGGCGTACTTCATCCGCACACTCTTTACAGAACGCGACTTCACAACCGTTCGGGATGTAGTATTTGTGTTCCTCTGGATAGCGTGAACACACACCGGCGCGAGCACACTTGTTGCAGCTAATGAATCGAACGGCTTTTTTCTTCAATCCGCGTGCCCAAAGCAGCTTGCCGACTTCACCGCGAAATCCAAATCTCTCCCATTCCGGCTCTACTTCGTTAGGAGCATAAGTTTCCGGGTCAATGCCGATTTCCTCGCGCTTTGATTTCCACACCGCGCGACCGCCGAACTGCCGTTCCATTTCAGCGACAATGAAATCTTCGCGCGACGGCCCGCTCACCGGGGAAGGCGTCAATTCAAACGGCGAAAATTCTGCGCGAGGCAAAATGCCTCGGCTGTTGCTTGAGTTTTCAAGGCGTACGGCACTACTCACGGCCAGTTATCCGTCTGTTGACAAGTAAAGGCCGCGCGCGAAACCGCGAGCCACTTCGCGGCTCGCTGCGCGCGGCATCCGGACTATGAGAGAGATGGCCCTCGCTTCGCTCGGGCCATTCGCGGCTTCGCCGCTCAAACCCGCGATGGAGCGCCAGCACCTTGCGAAAATCCGCATGACAACCGGGACAAAGTAGGACGATCGAAGCAGGCTCGAACTGGCTGCCGCGCTTCGAGATGTGGTGCATTTGAACATCGCAACCACTCTCCGAGCACCACTGGCACGAAGCGCCGCGTTCCCGGATAAGCCAAGCGCGCAATTCTTTCGGCCCGAAAAACAGGCGGCAGGATTGACAGCGATACACGCCGCCGAAGCGATTGCCGCGATACGCGCGGAAATCCATCGGCGCAAGGCAACGCGGGCACGATGGAACAAAACCGGACGCGGGAAGCAACGCCACGATGCGCGCCGCAATCGCGGAGTAGGATTCTCGCTCCGGCACGGCGCGCCGAGACGACGGAAGCTCGCCCGCCACAATCGCCAGCGAGCGCGGAAAGTCGCTTCGTTCCGCTTGTATGACGAAATCGAAAACGTCGCCGCCCGCGCCACACCCGAAGCAATGAAAGATTTTTTTATCGGGATGGACGTAGAAGCTCGGGCGTCGCTCCGAATGGAAGGGACAAAGCCCGACGTACTGCCTGCCAGCGCGCCGGAGCCGCGTGTATCGCGAAGCGATAGAAACTAAATTGCAGCGAGATTTCACCTCGCGCGCCTCGAATGAGCGCGCAATCACCGGCCCGCCTTCCGTGCGGAGCCGTGAAATTCACAGTGCAGATCGAGGCCATCACATTGAGCGAGAAGAACATCACTCTTGAAGGGGTACCCGCGAAAATCACCGGAGTGCGAGCACTTGATGTGCAAAACCAACGCGTGGCGCGCCTCAACCAAATTGAATGGCAAAGGCTCGATAGAAAAGCCGCAGATTCGGCAGTGCGGCGTTGTTGCCGAAATTGTATTGATGCGCTTTTTGCGCGGTTTTATACTGCGCATGTTAACCCTTCTAGTTTCCGGACCGCGCTGCAGCCCGGGCCGTTTCGAGTTACAGATCCCCAAACAAGTAGCTCTTGCGCTTCGGTTCCTGCTTCGATTTCTCCAGCGCCGCGAGGCGGGTCTCAAGCTCAGCTAGAACTCATTGCAAAACCCTGCGCAAGACGATCATGAAGCAGGCGATATGGAAGAAACCACGATAGATCGTGAGCGAACGGTCGTAACGCACGACCAAGCGGCGATAGTTCCCCAGCCAGCCGATGGTGCGCTCGACGATCCAGCGACGCCGGTAGCGCCGGAAAGCGCGCCCGTCCTGGGTCGCAGGGCGCTTGCGGTTCCGGTGATGTGGCGCGATCAATTCGATGCCACGCTGCGCCAGCCGTTCGCGCAACGGATCGCTGTCGTAACCCCCATCGGCGATCA
>Ga0209061_1001617_pt1 | contig 35360 bp, 32 predicted proteins | sample Coa_R1_10_FD_187157 | JGI IMG/M metagenome (GOLD analysis project Ga0209061, IMG submission 187157) | Surface soil microbial communities from Centralia Pennsylvania, which are recovering from an underground coalmine fire - Coalmine... | ecosystem: Environmental > Terrestrial > Soil >... | reverse complement strand
ATCGTTTGCGTTGTCCCGCCATCTTTTCCTCCTTTTTCTGCCTCTCTCGATACAGCTATTCTATCTTATTCCCCTGTCCAGTTTCTTGGTACCATCATAATATGAATTTGACCTGTTCACCTCAATGATGCAGTGTTTCTCTTTAGCATATCCTTGGCAAGGGGTCTCCCACCAGCATATCCAAAACCCGCATGCCCCCGATATCCGTGCGCAAGAAAACTATCCCCGGTGGCTCCGACTGCACAGAGCCAATAATCGCCGCCTCGCTTCCCAACAGATGAGAGCGCATGGCGGCCAGCGCGGCCTCCGCTTTCTCGGGTGAGACGAGAGCGAGCAGCTTGCCCTCATTGGCGATGGTCAGCGGGTCGAGGCCCAGAATTTCGCAGGCTCCGCGCACTTCCGCGCGCACAGGGATGGCCTGTTCATGAAGCCCGATAGAGACCTCGGAGCCGATGGCGATCTCGTTCAATGTCGTCGCTACGCCGCCACGTGTGGGGTCTTTCATACAATGAACCGCGTCTCCGGCGGCTTCTAGAATCGCGGCCACCATTGTATGCAGGGGCGCCGTATCGCTTACCACATCGGCCTCGATATCTAGCGCCTCGCGTGCCAGCATGATGGCGATGCCATGATCGCCGACCGGGCCGCTCAATAATACCTTGTCCCCCGGCTGCACCTGGGCCTGTCCCATCGGCCAGGTAGCGCGAATAAGGCCCACGCCCGCTGTGTTGATGAACAGGCCATCGGCTTTGCCGCGCTGCACCACTTTGGTGTCGCCGGTGACGATTGCTACACCCGCGTCCGCTGCCGCCTTTGCCATCGACGCCACGATGCGGCGCAGCTCGCTGATGGGAAAGCCCTCTTCCAGAATAAAGCCTGCCGAAAGATATAACGGCTGCGCCCCTGCCATTGCCAGGTCGTTGATAGTGCCATGCACCGCCAGCTTGCCGATATCGCCGCCCGGGAAGAAGAGAGGGCTTACCACATATGTATCGGTGGTGAAAGCCAGGCGCTGCCCCGTGCCATCGATGCCGAAGGTTGCCGCGTCGTCCATTGAATCCAGCAGGGGATTCGAGAAAGCGGGGGCAAAGACGCCCTCGATCAGGTTATGCGTGGCCTTGCCGCCGCTGCCGTGGCTCAGGTTGATCTTCTCGTCGCGCAGGTAGAACTTATGCCTGCGCGCCTGTCGCGTGCGCTCGATCTTCTTCAGCACATCGTCGATGCGCTCACTATTATCCGGCCTTGATGTATCCATATTTGCCTCCAGAGGAGTATTAATTTGTCATTGGGAGAACATTCAAGCGCGTGCGTTCGGCGGCCATAGAGAAACGGCCATAGTTGAAGTACGCGGCGCATGCCCCTTCTGGGGAAACCATGCAGGTACCGATGGGCGTCTCCGGCGTGCAGGCGGTTCCGAAAACCTTGCACTCCCATGGCTTGATCACTCCCTTGAGTACCTCGCCGCACTGGCAGGCTTTGGGGTCGGCCACGCGCAAGCCCGGCACTTCGTAACGTAGTTCAGCATCCCAATCGGCAAACTCTGAACGCAGCTTCAGCGCGCTGTGCGTAATAAAACCGAGGCCACGCCACTCGAAGAATGGACGCAATTCCATGGTGCGAGCCATCGCTTCCAGCGCCTTGACATTCCCTTCGGGTCGCACGACGCGCGAGTACTGGTTCTCGACCTCGGCTCGCCCCTCGCTGATCTGCTTCACAAGCATATATACCGCCTGGATGATATCGAGCGGCTCGAAGCCCGCAATCACGACCGGTTTGTGATGGTCGCGCGCAACGAAATTGTAGGGCCGCATGCCGATAACCATGCTCACGTGTCCGGCGCCAATGAAGCCGTCCAGCCGCAAATCGGGCGAATCAAGGATGGCTTTCATTGCCGGAATGATGGTGACATGATTGCAGAAGACGGAAAAGTTCTTGAGTCCCTCGGCCTTTGCGCGCAGCAGCGTGACGGCAGTTGAGGGCGCGGTCGTCTCGAAACCGATGGCAAAGAAGACTACCTGGCGGTCGGGATTCTGGCGTGCCAGCTTGTAGGCATCGAGCGGTGAATAGACAAAGCGCACATCGGCTCCCTCGGCCTTGGCATCAAGCAGGCTGCCTCTTGACCCAGGCACGCGCATCATATCGCCAAAAGTGGTGAAAATGACTCCATCCATACGAGCAATGGCGATGGCGTCATCGATACGGCCCATAGGAAGGACGCAGACGGGGCAGCCAGGCCCATGCACCAGGTCAATATTATGCGGCAATACATCTTCAATCCCATGTTTGTAGATCGTGTGCGTGTGGCCGCCGCAGACCTCCATGAACTTAAGTGGCTGGCCAGCGGTCATTCTTGCGACCTCGGCAGCGATGCGCCTGGCCAGTTCTGGGTCTCGGTACTCGTCAACATACTTCATGCTCATATGGTTTTCCCTTCTTTCAATAGAACATGGATCACCTCGAGGAGCGCGTGGTAGGCTGTTGCCTGCGCCTCCTGAATACGCGGAATATGGTCTCCTGGCGAATTAATGCAAAAATCGACTACTTTGGAACGCATCATTTTGCCGCCGTCATAGCCGGTCAATCCTACCGTCACCAGTCCCTGCTTTTTGGCCTGTTCGAGCGCAACCAGCACATTTGTTGAGTTGCCACTCGTCGAAATTCCTAGCGCGATATCTCCCGGCCTGCCGAAAGCAATGACCTGGCGCGCGTAGACATTATCGAATCCAACATCGTTTGCCACCGCTGTAACCACCGCGATATCGTTCGTCAAGGCAATGGCCGGCAGCGGCGACCAGTCGGGAAAAGGTGGATTGAGCAGTTCTGTCACCAGGTCCTGGGCGTCGGTGGTGCTTCCGCCATTACCAAAGGCCAGCAGCGTGCCCCCACGAGCGAAAGCCTGCGCCATTGCCTTAGCCGCGTCAACGATGCGCTCACCAGCATGTTCGAGCGTTGCCCGCCGCAGCCCAATCACCTCGCGGCACTTTTCAAGTGTCGAATGGCGCACCTGCGCGAGTACATCCTCTTTGCTTGATTTACCTCCCTCGAAGAGGAAAGGATAAAATAGCCTGTCGTATTCAGAACCTTCCTGGTCGCTCATTGTTTATCTCTTCTCGAAACCTCACCTAAATACCGGCAGTTCCAATTGCAACCCCGCCATGTACCAGCAACAAATCGCCGGGCGCGACATTCTCAATAAGGCTAACATCGACTTCCTCAGTCCGGGTCTCCTCGGCTATCACCTCCACCAGCGCAAGGCCCGTTTCCTCATCAATGCGCAAGACTTTCGCCTGCAATGCCTCGTCCGAGCATGTTGTGCAATGCCCATCCTCCGAAGGTGTGCAATACATGCCAGCATCGATTACGAAGCTAGGATCAAGTGATTTTTTTGCCTCATCGCTCATGTCAACAACCCCTCGTGTTCAAAGAAAATATGTACCAGTTCCCATAGGACATGATAGAGTGTCTCGTGCGTCTCCTGGATTACCAGTGCGTCCTGCGAATGGACGAGGAAGCAAAAATCCATTTCCGTTTGCCGCATCTGGCCTCCATCGGCTCCTGTTAGACCGAGCGTCAGCAGGCCCACCTGCCTGGCCAATCGCAGCGCTGCAACAACGTTATCGCAGTTGCCGTCCGGCGAAAAGCCCATTGCGATATCCTGCGGGCGTGCCAATACCTGAAGCTGGCGTACGAAAGGCATTTCAGCGTCTCCGCCGGCCATCAGTCCGCTCATGGTCGCGCTATCATTGGTCAGCGCGATGGCAGGTAATGCTCGTTTGCCGACAATGACCGGATGCACAAACTCGACTGAGACGTGCTGCGCGTCTGTCGCTCCCGCGCCGTTGCCGAATGCCAGCAGCCTTCCTCCGGCATGGAAACGGCGTGCCATCGCCCAGCAGGCCTCAGCAATCCGCTCCGCTTCTGCCGTAAAAAATGCTTCGGGTACAGTCATGCTTTGCTCGAAGCGAGCTATAACGACTTCCATCAGATCGGACCTTGCCATCTCAACCTCCATTCACCATCTCAATTGCCTCATTCGATCTGACTTGAGTGCAGCATTTGCAGTTCGTCGGTATAGGTTTCGCCCAACAATTGCAGCGCCTTCATCGTTTCGCGTGCCTCGTTTTCGTCGATTTTGCTCATCGCGAAGCCAACATGAATCAAGACCCAATCGCCAGGGGCGATACCCTCTGGGCGTACGAGCGCGACACTCACATTACGCTTGACACCTGAGACATCCACTTTCGCAATCGAGTTTTCATCATCTACGATGTCAAGAATCTTGCCTGGAATACCTAAGCACATACTTGCCTCCTTTATAAATGCATCTACTTGAGTCGTGCGGCGGCAACCGCTAATTGACCGAGACTGAGGCCACCATCATTTGGCGGTACGAGTCGGTTGATATAGACCTGAAATGAGAGTTCTTCCAGGCATGCCACCAGTTGCTCGAGCAGCAACCTGTTCTGGAATACACCCCCGCTGAGGGCAACGATGTTCATGCCCGTATGGGCGCGTACTCCGGCGCAGGTCGCTGCCAGCAACGCGGCGATGGAACGATGGAAACTGCTGGCTATCAATGATACAGGTTTGCCCTGCTGGATATCGCTGACGATAGCGCGAATCATTGGCGTCACATCCAATAGTGTTGCCTTTGACTCTCTCATCTTGAGCGTAAATGGGTAGATGCTCTGTCGCTTATTCTCAATCGCTTCGGCAGCGGCTGGCTGTGCCGCGATTTCGAGTTCGATAGCTGCCTGACCCTCATAAAGCAAGGTTCCCGTGTAAGGTTCGACACCCGCTCCCACAGGTAGCCCGAGCAAGGCTGCGACCGCGTCGAATAACCGCCCCAGGCTAGAAGTAGGTGGACTATTGATGCCCCGCGCAGTCATCTGCGATAGCGTGCGCCATTTTGAGCGATCTAATCGATGTACGAATGGAATATCCAGCTTCAGGAAGGCGTCACCATATGCTTGTTGAAGATAGATTGCCGCCATACGCCATGGCTGGCGAACGGCCTGCTCGCCGCCGGGCAGCGGTACGTAAGCGAGATGGGCCAGGCGTTCAAAATCGCTCAGGCCGGCGCTCATAATCTCGCAGCCCCATACCGCCCCGTCTGTTCCGTAGCCGGTTCCATCGGCGGCAATGCCGATGGCCGGCCCTTGCAACCCATGTTCCGCCAGTACGCTGGCAATATGGGCGTGATGATGCTGCACGCCAATTTTTTGCGGAATGGTGGTATCGAGGGCATATTTCGTCGCCAGGTATTCGGGATGCAGGTCATAGGCGATTGCCTGCGGGTAGATATCGAATAGGCGTTGGAAGTGTTCGATGCCCTCCTTGAAAGAAGTCAGGGTTTCGAGATTTTCTAAATCGCCAATGTGATGGCTGATGAATGCCTGTCGTCCCTTGCCCAGGCAGAAGGTGTTTTTGAGATGGCCCCCGCATGCCAGGATGGGCATTGGCAGGTCGAACGATAAGGGTACCGGTTCGGGCGCATAGCCACGCGAACGACGGAAAAGTTGTTCTCCTGCATTCGTCACGCGTACAACCGAATCATCGCAGCGCATATGGATTGCGCGGTTATGGGTCAGCGTCCCATCGGCAATGGTGGCAAGGCGCTGCTGTGCGTCTTCGTCCAGGTAGGCAATAGGCTCGTCGCTCAGGTTTCCGCTCGTCATCACCAGCGCCGCCGGGCGCTCAGGGCCGATACACGCGGCGAAGTCGCTCAAAAGCAGGTGGTGCAGCGGTGTGTAGGGCAGCATAATGCCGAGGGTGTTATAGGCCGGGGCGACGGCTGGCGCAGGGGAGGTAGAGGCCGGATGTATCGTGTCCAAGCGAGCATTCAGCAGGACGATGGGGCGTTTGTGAGATTGTAGCAGCTGTGCTTCAGCATCGTTAATGAAACACAGTTGCCGGGCAATGTCCAGGTCAGGCACCATAACTGCGAAAGGTTTGGCTTCACGCTGTTTCAGTTGTCTCAGTCGTTGTACGGCCTCAACGTTCATGGCATCGCAGGCCAGGTGGTAGCCACCCAATCCCTTGATAGCGAGAATGGCGCCTCCCGCGAGGTAGTGCGCTGCTTGCATAAGCGGAGAAGCATTTTTGGCGGCGAGAGGAGTAGCATCGCTCCATTTCCAATTGATCAGTTTAACCTGGGGACCACAAACCGGGCAGGCATTGGGCTGCGCGTGGAAGCGGCGGTTGAGCGGGTCTTCGTATTCCTGGCGGCAGTCCGGGCACATGGGAAAGACGCGCATAGTCGTCTTTTCGCGGTCATAGGGCACGTCCTGCACAATGGTGAAACGCGGGCCACAGTTGGTGCAGTTAATGAATGGATAGCGGAAACGACGATCAGTGGGATCAAAGAGCTCGCGCAGGCAATCGTCGCAGGTTGCGGTATCGGGAGAGATGAGCGCATTGCGCTCTGTACCGGCATTGCTGTGTGCTATTGAAAAGCGGCTTTCGTTTTGAGGCGCTATCTCATATGAGACAAGAGAATCGATGCGTGCCAGGGGTGGTGGTTCCTGGCGCAGCACCCACTCGAAAGCATCAAGCGATTCTGCTGGCCCCTCGACCTCGATGGTGACGCCATCACTATCGTTCAAGACAAAACCGGCCAGTCCCCGGCGCTGTGCCTGTCCATACACGAAAGGCCGGAAGCCCACCCCCTGCACAATGCCATGAATGAGGATGCGCCTGCGCTGAATTGTCGATCCTATCGTCGATGTCATAGATAACACCTTTGTAGGGGCCGATTCATCGCGCCCACGGCCGATTCATCGCCCTTGCCAGCCAATTATTTGTCTGAACGCGCAAATGAAAGTAACCAATCGCACCACGTATCCAGCCCTTCACCTGTCCGGCAACTCATCTCGAATAGCCGCAGGTGTGGATTGATGGCCAGAGCCTGTCTTTTGACCTTCTCAACGTTATAATCCACATACGGAAGCAGGTCGATTTTATTCACTATCAGAATCTGTGATGAGGCGAACATCTGCGGGTATTTGGCCGGCTTATCATCGCCCTCGCTGGTGCTGACGATAACGGCGCGCATATCCTCTCCTAGATTCCAATCGGCCGGGCAGACCAGGTTTCCGATGTTTTCGATGATAAGCAGTTCAATTCGTTCCAGGTCTACCTGTTGCAGCGCGTCACGAATCATGTGCGCTTCGAGGTGGCACGCGCCGCGCGTATTGATCTGCACCGTCTCGGCGCCCCGTGCCTCGATGCGTTCCGCGTCGGCGCTTGTTTCGATATCGCCTTCGATCACGCCGATCCCCAGTTGCCCGCGCAGCCGCTCGATAGTCCGTTCAAGCAAAGTTGTCTTGCCTGCCCCCGGCGAGCTCATGATATTAAGGACGCGAATGCCGCGTGCCGCCAGGGATTGTTTGATATGCAAGGCAATGCTATCGTTAGCGGCCAGGATGTTCTGAGCGATGGTCACTTTCGGCACTGTCGATCTCCATCTCCAAGATCTGCATTTCGGTACCAGAAACGATCTCATTCGACCATTCATGGCATGTGGGACATTGAGCGATAAAGTTTATGACGGCAAATTCTTTGTCGCAATGACGGCATCGCGCGCGATGCGGCACAGTATCTATCAATAACTGCGCCCTTGATAGAAGTGGATCGAGGTCGATCAGCATCTCGAAGCAGAAAGTCAGCGAGTCAATCTCGATACTGGTGGCCTCGCCAATCTTCAGCCGTATGCTTTTCACGCGCGTGGCATTGCATTCGGTTGCTTTGGCTACAACAGCATCAAAGATACTCTCGGCAATAGCCAGTTCGTGCATGACCGGCCTCGTTTCCAGGATTAGGCGTATCAGACGCGCTACATCGAACGTATCCTCATGTATCGCTGGATATCAGGAACTGCCTGGACGATAAAGTAGCCGATGCCTGCTGCAACCAGCAAGCCTATTACTATACCGACAAATTTCATGGTTTTCTTCCCTTTCTTGAACTAAATGCCAATTCCATGAGATATATTCATCCGGCAACCCTAATAAATTTGGCCGCCGTCCCTGCAGGACGAGAGGTATGATCTGATTTGATTGTCAAAGATCAGCAAAGTGGCCCTTGATGCCACCCACAGTGTTTTTATTGCTGAATCAAGTCCCTGACCAGCGAATCGATCATCTTCACGGCCTCATCTACTGCCGCCTGTACCGGCTCGCTCAATCCCATCTGCATTTCTTCGTAGCCCGCACCTTCGCCTATGGGTGTTGGTTCGCAGCCAACGAGCAGGGTGCGAATCTCCCTGGCGCCCAGCGCCCTGGCGTAGGCAAGTACCTTCACCGGGTCCATGCTATGGTTATCCAGCGCAACCCTGCCTGCTTCCTCGCCCTTCTCAGGACTGAAGCCCGATAAATCCGGCTCGATAAGATAGAGCGTCCCCGGCTTACCTCCTCGGGGTACAGCGTCTACCAGAATAAGTGTATCATAGTCATCCATCAGCGCGTAGGCCAGGGTCGATACCCGGATGCCGAAATCCACGACACGCACTTGCGGCGGGCAGTCGCGGCGCACCAGTCGCTGTGCTACCTCGACCCCGAAGCCATCATCCCCAAGAAATATGTTGCCGATGCAGGCGATCAGTATGTGGCCGGTTGTACGCTGTGAAGTATTCTCTAATGGCAATGGATGGCTCACGGCGCATCCTCCAGCGCTTCTACTTCGTCGGGAAAGAAGTAGAAAAGATGGCCGGGGAAGACGCGCTTATCGGTCTGCATCTGCTCGAGCGCGGGGTCATCGTCTGCCGTGATAACCAGGTAGACACGATTCTCAAGATCCTGCTGGATGACCTCAATTGTCCCGGTCTTGCCGTCCAGCATCAGATCGAAAATATCCGCGCGCCCCTTTCTTGGGTGCAACCGCACGCGGTTGCCGGCCCGAATCTCTCTGCCGTCGATAGTAATCGATTCTGGTGGCGGATAATCCTCGCCTGGGAAATCCCACCCTCCGCGGCGTATCATCATTCGCCTCCTTCTCCAATTGGTCGCAGGTCGCGAATAGTGCCATGCAGTTTCATAAATTGCTCGGGCGTCAGGGCTTCCGTCCGCTCCAGTATCTCGCGTGCCCGCTCATCTTGCCGCATCTGTTCCTTCTCTTCATCAGTCAATGTCAGAATGCGCAGGCTAAGGATCTCATCGATTTCAGTCCCATCAAAGAGCGCCCCTGGACTTTCCGGCGCAATCTGTGGATAATCATACAAAATGATGGGCGACGATAGCATTGCGTTATACTCTCCCTCGTCGCCTACCAGCACGGGCCACATGCTGCTGTTGTGACATTCGCAGGCGAACCCTCGCAAAGTTGGGGGTGGCTCCATCAGAGAAACAAATGCGCCCTGCCGCACCTGCAAAATGGTATGGGTGGAGACGAAGGACTGGAATAAGATTGCATCACGCCTATTCGTCACAATGCCGGTCTCAGGGGTGGTATTTTCGATCTCGATCCTCAGTTTGAAAAGATGAGCGTCCAATTGCCGCGCCGAGATGGTGAATGCGCCGGAGATGGCGTGCTGCTCTCGTATAATCTCGGCCCCTGGCGCGTTCGCGGAATGTTCGACCAGGCGTGAGGCGGGAAATTCGATTGGCACGCGCCGCGGTTGAGCGAGGATTTCGCTTAAGGGAACGTTCAATGCGCTCACCTCGCGCTCCATGCCCTCTTGTAAAGGTTCATCTGCGAGGCGACTGGCCAGGCTCCATTCTGTCGTGTTTTGCTCTGCGCGCTGTTGGGCCGTTGTGCCTTGCTTCACAACTGTGCGCAGGAGCAGGTGCAAAAATCGTACCCGAATATCCAGTTCTGCCTCATCCGCACTGCCCTCGACCAGGCATTCAGTATGCGTCGTGCAGGGGTCTATGCCGCCGTTTGCCTCGCTGTACTCGTGGGGATAGATGACGCCGAATATCCAGCGAGTGCGATTTTTGATGGCCGACTGCCGGTAGGGGTAGAGCAGGTAGCCCTCGTAGAGGACGGCATTGGCAATTTCCTGAATTTGCTCGAATTTCATCGCTGCACCTCCTCACTACTTGCTCGCAACAAGCGCTCAAGGACGTCATCCCAGGTAAGCAGGCCAGAGCGCATCTTATACCGGTAGAGTTGATCGAAGAGGTCCTTGCGCAGGCGAATCCAGGCGCTATTGGGAAAATGATTCTCCATTGCAGCTTTCCACGTAGCGACTGGGAGCCGGTAGGATGCCTCCTTCGACCAGGAAATCTGTTCGATCTGCAAATTACCGGATTCACCCTGGTAGAAGATGGTGCCACTGAACAGGAACGTCAGCGGAATGTCGCCCTCCTCGAGCGCATTGAAATACTTCGTGCTTACTACCTCGAAGTCGTAGGTACAGGGAACCGGTAACTCGACAACAGTGCTACCGGTGAACCTCGGGACCACCGAGGTAACGTGCGTCCACAGGAACGCTCGCAAAGTTTCACCCCAGCGTTCGGGCTCGCCGAAGAGTTCATATAGTTTAGCCTTTTCATCAGCGTTATAGCGGCGCAGTGTCACCGCAAGCATGATCTGGCTCTTCAGATTAATATTTTGTATCTGCTCTTCCTCGTTCGCGTTTGTGATGCGTAGTTTGAAGAGCACCGTTGGAACGGCGATGTATGGTGGCGCCTCGGAGCCGATTACCGCGAAATTCAGGTCTGGCATCAGACGCTCCTCTCAACAACGCGCGATTTGGCACGCAAACCCGCGAAGAAATCCGCAATCGACTTCCAGACCTCTTCTCCGCCGCTCAGACCGCGCCATTTGAGGCGGATCAAGCCTACCAGCTCGTAACAGGTATCTATCGGTACTATGAAATATTCGCGATAATTCTCGCCGTCCCTATTGCGTACGCGATTGATAAGCAAAGCCTCGACATCAGGCTCCAGTTCGTTCAGGATAGGGTTATCCCTGATAAGCTCGTTCCATCCCTCCAGGCTGAGTAAGGATTCCATTGCTCCTGCCGGACTGGGGTAGTAAGCGACGACGTGTTTCTCTTGAGAGCTATAAAACAGGTAGACCATGTTTACCGGGATCATCAAGCTATCCCATTGCTCGTCCGTCATCTGGAAATCCTGCAAGAACAGGTGACGCGATGGCACCAGCCTGTATTTTCCGGCGCCTGCGCCAGGGTCGCCGAAGAGGATCGAGCAGGGATGGCACACGCAGATCAGCGTGCGATTTGAGAGATCGAGCAGGTGGCGATGTTTTGGCAGTATTCCGACGCTACACAGTTCGCACTGCTCCTCGGGTGGCTGCGTTTCTCGCCTGCGCGCGAACTGGCGCAGCACGTCGTAAGGCGTAGCGAAGCTCTGACCATTGTTGTTAGTCTGCTCTGACGACATAGCTGCTCACCTCATCTAGCGGGCGTCGATAGGGTCGCCTCGGATTGGTCATCTTTTGATAATGCTGCCAGGGCCACTTTCACCCTGTCATCCTCTATCAACAATGGAACGGGTTCGAGAAATAGATGGGAGTCATCCAGGCCTCGCCCTGCGCGGCTGACATCGTATGCTTGCCCGCACTGAGCGCAAGTAAGAGCCGTTGCCGTTATGGTTCCCCTATCAAGGGGCATATGACAGTTGGCGCAGCGGTTGTGGTATACATAGTAGTTCTCTGCGATCCGGCAGAAGAGCAGGCTCTGGTCCTGTAGAGTGATTGCTTTGAGCGCCCCGGCTGGAAGAGTTTCTACGTCTTCAACTACTTGCCATGCTTTCCCCTGTTTCGTCGAATCCCCGTTATCCTTGCGTTTTCGTGGAGCAACGAAGGTCATAGGGATGCCTTGTCGGGCGGGTAGTGGTATGACTCCCTCAACATGGATAGCGTCGAGGTCTGGTGCGGCTTTGTAAATAGCCTCCTCGATAGCCATTTTGAGCGTCATAGTGGAAGAGGGACACCCATGGCAACTGCCCTGGAGACGCAGGTGTGCCACATTGCCCTCAATGCCTACTAATTCGACATTGCCCCCATGTGATTGGAGATAGGGGCGCACCTCGTCCAGGGCTTGCAGAACCCTTGTCTCGAGACCCAATGGGTGTAATCCGTGCAGCATGAACAAGGCGCTCAGCAACTCGTCGTTCGCGAACATCTCAATCAGCGCCAGTCCCGACGCTTCACTTTGCGCAGTGATTTCCAGCAGTCTTGCCAGCCCTTCGCCGTACATGTCCATGAGTGCCTGGATCAGTTCCTCGGTCGTAGCACGAGCATTCGGGTCAGAGAACGCCGCAACCTCCTGAATCAGTGTCTCGATACGTGCCGCGCGCCGCTCGTGTTCCTGCATGCCTTGTTGCATGGTGCATCCCCTTTCTTCCCACGAACTACCGTAGGGACAGTGCCTTGTGCCTGTCCTCGTTGGGATACCGTGACAAGGACGAGCCCTTGTCCCTACAGGCCGTTCGTCAAACGACCTACCCAGGCTGCGGGCGGGACAAGGACGAGCCCTTGTCCCTACTGGTGTAGACCGAAGGTAGGTGAAAGAACCGTCTGAAGCTCTTTTCCTTGACCCAGGTACATATGGACACCGCACGGCAGGCAGGGATCGAAGCTACGGACGGCTCGCATAATATCGATACCCTTAAAGGTGTCGGGGCCATTCTGCTCGAAGATCGGTGTATGCTGCACGGCATCCTCGTATGGGCCGGGCGTGCCATAGACATCACGCACGCTGCCGTTCCAGGGCGTCGGCGGGTACGGATGATAGTTGGCTATCTTGCCGTTCTCGATGACCATGTGGTGGGAAAGCACACCGCGCACGGCCTCGTGGAATCCGCAGCCAATAGCCTCCTTTGGCACCGTGAAGTCGCTCCAGGTCTGAGTGTGGCCTTTATGCAACTCGGCAAGCGCCTTTTCCACACAGTACAAACCGACGGCGGCAGCGTAAGCCTGGAAGTATGTTCGCGCGCGGTCGCGCTCGATGGCATTACTCCAATGCGGGATCTTCCACTCGAACTCTACCTCTGGCTTCAAGGCTGTCTTCGGCAGTCGAATCTTCACGCTTTGCCCGGTAGCCTCGACGTAACCGTTCAGATTCACCAGTCCGGCCAGGGCTGTTGCCCACAGGCGCGCGAGCGGCCCGCCGCCGGTATCCAGCGCCAGGTAATCGCCGGTGCGCTTATCATACCAGCGCGGCGACATCGTCCAGCTATACTTGTCGTTGAAATCGCGCTTTTGCGGCCGGGGGATGGTCGTCTGGTTCCACGGATGGCGCTTGTCAACCGGGTTGCCGAGCGGGTCGCGATCCACATAGGTTCTCTCGTTCTCCCAGTCCTGGTAGTAGGAACTGCCAAGCAGGATGCGAATACCAAGATTGATATCGACCAGGCTCGTCGTGACCAGCTTGCCATCAACGACGACTCCAGGCGTCACAAACATAGCGCGTCCCCATTTATCCATGGTGCGATAATCGTAGTCGCACACCTCAGGGTCCTGGAACGATCCCCAGCAGCCGAGCAAGGTCCGGCGATAGCCCACCTGCTCGTAGCCCGGCAGGGCCTCGTACCAGAAATCGAACAGGTCGTCGTGCATCGGTACGACCTTCTTCATGAATTCGATGTACCGCATCAAACGGACCATGTAGTCCGTGAAGAGTTGCACGGTGGCAACAGTTCCGACCCCGCCAGGATAGAGGGTCGAGGGATGGACGTGGCGCCCTTCCATCAAGCAGAACGCCTCGCGCGTGTAGCGGCTTACATGGAGGGCCTCGCGATAGAACTCGCCGGTAAAGGGGTTGAGCGAGCGCATGATATCGCCGATGGTGCGGTAGCCGTGGTCTGCCGCGTGTGGCGCGGGAGTATTGTTCGCCTTCTCGAGCACTTCTGGATTGGTCTCTTTGACCATTTGCTCGCAGAAGTCAACGCCGACCAGGTTTTCCTGGAAGATGTTGTGGTCGAACATGTACTCTGCCGCTTCGCCCAGGTTGATAATCCATTCACCGATGGCCGGAGGTTTGACGCCATAGGCCATGTTCTGGGTGTAAACGGAACAGGTGGCGTGATTGTCGCCACATATGCCGCAGATGCGGCTCGTGATGAAGTGCGCATCACGCGGGTCTTTGCCCTTCATGAAAATGCTGTAGCCACGGAAGATATGGGAACTGCTGAAGGCCTCAACTACTTTCCGCTGTTTGAAGTCAATTTTGGTATAGATGCCCAGGCTGCCAACGATACGTGTCATGGGGTCCCACGACATCTCTACAAGTTGTGGTGGCTCGACCGGAGTCTCTCCACGTTTCACCTCTGTAGCCATAATACTATCTCCTTTGCTAAAGCTGCCTTAGTGATTTCTAGCGACGCCACGTCGGTTGATAGCCTGTCGTCAGTTCCTTCCCCTTGTGCCGCCAGGATGGCTCTTTGTTGTCGGTGGTATTCGTGATGCTGCGCAGCCTGCGAATGACCGAACCATAGGTGCTGATCAGATTGGTGGAAATCTTCGCGCCGGTCGGCTCATCCATGAAAGGCATAAATTTATCAGGGAATCCGGGCATGGTACAGCCAATACAGATACCGCCGACATTCGGACAGCCTCCAATGCCGTTCATCCAGCCCCGCTTCGGCACGTTACAGTTCACGACCGGACCCCAGCAGCCGAGCTTCACGAGGCATTTGGGAGAGCCATACTCGGTGGCAAAATCGCCCTGCTCGTAATAACCGGCGCGGTCGCAGCCTTCATGGACGGTCTTTCCGAACAACCAGGTGGGTCGTCCTTCCTTATCCAGGGGAATCATCGGGGCCATGCCTGCCGCCATATAGAGCAGGTAAAGGATAGTCTCCATGAAGTTGTCCGGCTGCACAGGACATCCGGGGACGTTAATGATAGGAATGCCGGCTTTGGATTTCCAGTTCCAGCCCAGGTAGTCGGCAACACCCATAGCACCGGTGGGGTTGCCCTGCATAGCATGAATGCCACCATAGGTGGCGCAGGTTCCACATGCTACAACTGCCAGGGCTTTGGGAGCCAGGCGATCAATCCAGTCAGTCACAGGAATAGGCTGATTCGTTGCGGGGTCAGCGCCCAGGGCCGCCCAGTAGCCTTCGGCTTTGACCTTTTCGTTGGGGACCGAACCTTCAAAGACGAGAACAAAAGGGTCGAGTTCGCCGCGCTCTGCCTTGTACCACCAATCCATAAAGTCTTTGCCCCACTCGAAAGCAATACACTTGTTATGGATGTGTACCCTGGGCAGACCAGGAATAGCGCCTAACACAACATCCTCGATGCTGGGTTGGGTCGCCGCGGTAACTGAAATTGTGTCCCCCTCACATCCCAACCCTTCCACAATCCAGATAACGTGGACATCCTCCACTTTGGTCGCCATGGTGTACCTCCTCGCACGATGCCCCGCGTGGGCATCTTATGCAGCTGCATAAATAACCGTAACTACAACCTACGGAAAATGCCTATGCTAAACTTTACGACGGTCAGGGGTCTCGCGAATGTGGCAACCGGTTAAATCCTTCGATCCCTCCTCTCAGAAATCAGGAAGTTCGGCAGTGATGCAGTGTTGTAATAATGAGGTGAAGCGCCATGGAAAGACTGCATCCTTGCATATCTCGTTCGCCAACGACCGAAATTTCTGATACTTAGAGCCTACCGATTAGTAATACGCCTGTTTGCTTAGGTGGATTACCTTCGAGGGGCAAAAACCGTAACAATCCGTTTCCCTCTGCAGTTCGTTACACCAAACCTTGATGTAACTGGGAAACTGTATCTGGAAGGTGCGAATGTCATAGCCTGTAAAAATAACCAGAATATAGGCTTGCTTTTCTCGCGTTCATAATTCAGCAAGGGAAGGCACACAGCAACCTGCGCTGTATCCTTTCGCCTTTACTGAAAGGGCAGATTGCCCAGGAAATAACTGAAGAGCAGCTATTGGTAGTTGCGAGATACTTCCGGGCAATCTCTTCGATTGCTTCAGTATCAAATAAAACAGTATGGTTCATCGGTACATAACATGAGAGATTCTCCTGGCGGTGAGCCAGGTAGGGCGCTTCTCATGCACCGTTCGTGGTCTCCACCTTACAAGTGTAGCATACAATTAAGCATTAATCAATACGTACCCGCACGAATTATTAGACAACTGTAGAACTTTCTCAGTATATTCTAATATGACAATATTATATACACTAGAGTTTATTGTAGAAGAGTTTAAAGAATTTTGTGTACGACGGTGAGCCAGGAATGGCCGGCTGTGTTACAAACAAAATGAGGAGGAGTTCTTAGACAACAACTGCCTCCTCATTTTGAGGTTATATTCAGTGTCGCGTAACCAGCACTGCGGATTCGAGTTTGTGGCTGCCTGCAGGGATACTGACTGGTGTCTTTAGATGTTATTCCGCGGGTTTCTGGCCCCAGATGGTGTATAAGTACCACAACGCGCAGAAATCGTCGAGCCGCATCTCGACTTCGGCCTGTGCATATAACCGGTCAAGTTCTTCCTGAGTGGCCAGGCCAAAGCGTATGATAAATGGTTGGCTTAACTTGACGATTGCAAGGTGATCGATTACCATTGGTTCATGGCTGGCGTTCCCTGCGGACCAATTGATTGGGAACACCCTCTCTTCAATATGCTGGCATCCGGCGGTGCGCAGGAAGCGATGCAACATGATAGTCTGGCCGCCGGTACGACCTGTGGGAGAAAAACAGGTTCCTGCTCGCTTGAGCGCCTGCATCATAAGCACGGTCCAGCGTTCGAACGCTGGACTGGTGGTAATACTGAAATCTTCGCTCTCAGTCAAGCGGATGAGACCACCAGGGCGAGTGATGCGGAACATCTCTCGCACGGCTCCTGGCCAGGCGGCAGTTCCAATAACCGTCATCCAGCGAGCGTTAACCAGGTCAAAGTAGTTATCGGGATAATCCAGCGGTTTGCGCGCATCCATCACGCGGAAACTGGCATTGTCGAGCTTTCCTACCTGGGCCTGTGAGTTGGCATAGCCGATCATTCGTTCATCGATATCGCAGCCCATCACTTCCAGGTGTGGATAAGTATGGGCCATCGTGAGCGCCCATCCGCCGGAACCACAGGCGACATCGAGTATGCGATGAAGTGAGGCGGCAAATGCTTTTTCATCTGTGTATTCCGGCAGTAAGCCGCCAAGGGCCTGTTCGAATGCCCGCTCTTGCTCTACAAGACGTGCAAGTTCTGCGCCACTGTCTTGAATAAAATAGTCGCTTTCATTAGACCGTAAACCATAAGGCTCCGGTGTCGTTGCCATTGTGATGCTCCTCACTTTGTATTTGCTGTGTCTTTATGCTTCAATTGATGAGATAGGTTCAGCAGCAACTCTTCAAGATATTGCCACGCCAACCGCTCTGCATCAAGAAATGTGATGGGTTCTCCTTTTTGTAAAGAATCGCGCAGTATCTGCTGCACGCGCTTCTTATAATCGTCAAGATATGTTCGCTGTATTTGCAAGGGCGGCATGATACGCAAATCGATAAGCGAGGGATGGTAAAAATTCTCGGGATCGAGTGCCAGGGTCATCAAGTGGGTATAGGCCTGAATATGTGGAAAGCGGGACTCGTTAAAATAATCCGCCTGAGTGCTGGAAAAAAGCAGGCAACCTGCTATACGGCCGGCGAAAAGGAAAGGTACAGCCGCCGCGCTTACTTCATGCTCACCTTGCTGGGAAGGGATATAGTTAGTATTGTCTTGTAGATTCTGAATGGTGGCAGGGTGGCAGGTTGCCACTACATATCCGGCCAGCGATTCCGCCCCCAGAAACATCCCTTGTTGCTCCAATTCGTTATTCCATGGAGGCGTTCCATATACTATGCTTTCGCGCAGGCTATGAATTTTTCCGTCCTTCGCCGGGGGCATGCAGCGAACCACGGTTATGGCCATGCCTAAAGGTTCGGGATCAAGATGCCGCAGCGCATATTGTAGAATCATTCTGCTGACGGCCCAAAAGCGGAGCGCATCAGCAGTAGTTGCGCGTGTTCGCAGAATCTCATCAACCAGGGTGAAAGGGATCTCATCCTGTCCGATGATGTCGTTCGTTGAAGAAACAGGAATCTCCCCCTCTTCTAGCTGCAGCAGTTCCAGGAATTGGTCTCGGTACTGCGGTGGGAGAGCCCGGATCAGGCGGCGCATGTTATCAGGACGTGGCTGAGCGGCTTCACTAATCCAGCGCATCAATGTAATCGAGCGCACCCCGGCGGCCTCAGCAAGGCGATTACGCTCTGCTGGGGTGCTGATGATGGCTCTAAGCAGCTCGCGCCAGGTTGATGTTCCCACTTTGCCTATCCTTGTTATAAGCGTATTTCAGACAAACGTACTACGATATGGTTTCAGAGAGGTGGATATCTAGAATGTAGCGGAATCTCTCGCAAAGCTCCTGCATGGAAGATTCCTTGTTCGTGATAGTACCACGTATGCTAGAGCAACGTCAACAGGCCAAAAATTTGGACAACACAAAGACTTGCTTCTACGCCCTTTATAGGCTATACTAAGAGAAGAGGAACGTATACATCGCAAAAAATGCAAAGAAACCAGGTGTTTTCCGTGAAAATTACCGAAATTCCGGGAAAAAAACGAGGCCGTTACATTCCGAAATACTACGTATTTCGTGGCTTCCACCTGTCCACTTGCTACCCCTGAATCGCCTTCTCCCCATCTATACAGTTGGAACCCTGGTACTGTAGGGACAATGGCTCGTCCTTGTCCTCCTTGGAGCACTAGAACAGGCACCAGGCGCTGTCCCTACAATGCTTAGCTTACCTGCGGACAGCTTCAGTTACTCTCAGTCTATCCACTAGCAAGCGTCCTTAGTTTTTACTTGCGTTTATCCCCAGGGATAGGCGCGTTACTACTTACAAGCCTCTTGATTTCCTATAGCCATAAATACGGGATGAGGAAGCGAGATAGTGCTAAGCCGACAGGCGGGTCGGTGTAGGTAGTTATTATTCGTCCGCTTAACGAGAAAGGTTTTTTATGAGTAGCGATGGCTTACTCAAGGCCCTCAACGATTCTCAGCGGTATCTCGACATCGTACAAAAGCCGCGCCTGGGCAAGAGCGAAGCGGAGTGGTTGATCGAAACCACCGTCAGCAACTTTGCCAGGTACTACAACAGCGGGTTTATCGAGTACCGCAAATCGGTCGCCGAGGCTGGTGACTTTGCGGCAGTCGAATGGACGGGGCATGGCGCAACCTTCAAGGATGTGCTGGGTCGTGAATACATCGATTGCCTGGGTGGGTTCGGGTTATTCAACCTCGGTTGGACTCATCCCAAAGTCGTGAGGGCCGTTCAGGCACAATTAGAAAAAAGCCCTTTGCCGACGCAGGAACTACTCGATCCTCTGCGCGGCATGCTGGCCCATCTGCTGGCCGAGATTACTCCCGGCGATATCCAGTATAGCTTCTTCGTCAGCAGTGGGACGGAGGCCGTTGAGGGCGCGATGAAGCTTGCCAAATTATACACCCGCAAGAGTGGCTTCATTGCCGCTGTGCGCGGATTCCATGGCAAGACCACAGGTTCTTTATCCCTCACAGGTAAAGCGATTTTCCGTCGCCCTGCCATGCCCTTGCATAATAACGTCTTTCACGTACCTTATGGCGATGCGGATGCGGTTGAGGAGCAGTTGCGTATAGCGCGGGAGGTCGGCAATGATATTGCTGCTGTCATCATGGAGCCGGTGCAGGGCGAGGCCGGCGCTATTGTTCCCCCCGATGATTTCTGGCCGCGCCTGCGCCAGGTGTGCGATGAGTACGAGGTATTGCTGATAGCAGATGAGGTGCAGACCGGTATGGGGCGCACCGGCAAATTGTGGGGTGTTGAGCATTGGGATGTTGCCCCCGATATTATCACTTCCGCGAAGGCTCTGGGTGGGGGCGTCATGCCTATTGGCGCCTTCATGTCCACGCCCAAAGTATGGAGCGTGATGAACAGCAACCCTTTCATTCATACGACCACGACCGGCGGCAATCCGCTGGCCTGCGCTGCTGCCATTGCCGCGATCAACGTGACACTCGAAGAGCGCTTGCCAGAACAGGCGGCTGAAAAAGGCGCATACTTTATCCAGCAATTAAAGGGCATTGCGGCTCGCCATCCCGATGTATACACGGGCATTACCGGAAAGGGTTTGTTGATCGGCCAGCACTTCGTGAATGACGACGTTGGCTACGCCGTTGCCGCGGGCCTCTTCAAGCGTGGCGTACTCATCTCGGGTACCCTCAATAACTCGCGCGTGGTTCGTGTCGAGCCCCCACTGATCATCACCCATGAGGAGATTGACACCATCCTCAACCGTCTGGAAGATACATTGCGGGAGCTGCATGCGACCATTTCGACGCCAACGGTTCCTGTTCTAGAGACTTCCCCGGCTGCAACCGCTTCCCCGGCTGTAGTGCAACATCCGACTCTTGATGTTTCCACGACGGCAGTAGCATAACTTGTAGCCTGGCATTCCTGACTGGTGCCAGGCCCCGGGATCTTGTACAACATACAGAGAGGGCTTTATGCAAATTATTGTACTTGGTGGTGCCGGCGCTATGGGACGCATTGCCGTGCGCGCACTGACCGAATTCCCTGACGTGGATCAGATCACTATCGCGGACTATAACGAGGAACGCGCTCACGAGGTCGCGGCAGCGCTTGCCAGCAGCAAGATCGAGGTCAAGCAGATCGATGTCAATGACGAGGAACGCCTGCGCAAGCTGTTGCACGGGGCCGATACTGTCCTGAACGCGGTCGAATATGTCTTCAACCTGCCCGTGTTGCGGGCGTGCATCCAGGAAAAGGTGCATTATGCCGACCTTGGTGGCCTTTTCCACATGACACGCAAGCTCACGGATATGACCGCGGAAGCCGAAGCGGCTGGCATTACCGCTATCGTGGGTATGGGTGGCACACCTGGCGTCACCAACCTGCTCGCTCGTGCCGCCGTCGACCAACTCGACAGCGTTGACAGCATTCGTGTGCAGCTTGGTTGTGGAGATGAAACCCCTTCAAAAGCGCCCCTGGTCGCGCCCTACTCAATTCGTACCATTCTGGATGAATTCACCAAGGATGCGCAGGTTTTTCAGGATGGCAAATGGTATCCGCAGAAACCCTTGAGCGGTGTAGAAGAGATGGTCTTCCCCTTGCCCATTGGACGCGCGGCAGCCACCTATTCGCTGCACTCAGAATGCGCCACCTTCCCGGTATCTTTCCGCGACAAGGGTATTCGTCATGTCTCATTTAAGATCGCTTTCCCGCCCGACTTCATGACAAAACTGAAGTTCCTGGTTGATCTTGGCTTTGGCAGCGCTGAGCCAATCAGCGTGCAGGGGGTCAAAGTTTCGCCGCGTGAAGTGCTGGCGCAGCTGCTTGACATGATTCCTGCCGAGAATGTAGAGCCGCAGGATTGTGATGTGCTGCGTATCGTTGCGAATGGTGAAGCGCATGGACAGCCTGTAGAGATCACGAATCAGATCGTCGTCCTGCCTTATAGACGTTGGGGTATCAGCGCGGGCGCGCTCGATACCGGAGTGCCACTCGCCATCGCGGGGCGCATGCTGGCAAACGGCCAAATAACGCGGCGCGGCTGTTTCGGCCCCGAGGCATGCGTGCCCACCGAACCATTCTTCCGCGAGCTGGCAAAATACGACATGCACGCTACCGAGACGCGCACCGTCACGATAGCGTGAACCGGCGCTGCCCCAGCAGTGCTCAGGACAAGGGGAGCCCACGTGATCTCCCGAATGCCAGAGACTCTGAGCGCAGCGAAGAATCTCTGGCTCCACTGCTGGATCAACACCAGATCGTGAAAGGTTTATTACATATCATTGTCGTGATAAAATGACAAAAGGAGAGGATCTCACTCTGTAGATTCGTATCTATTTTGTCATTTTGTTACGAAATTCGAAACCTGTAGGGACAGCGCCTGGTGGCTGTCCTTGCCGGAATGAACCGTTATTTTACCTTTCCGAAAGGAGAATCCTGAATGGCCGAGTACAAACTGCTCATTAATGGCGAACTCGTCGCTAGCAGTTCGGGCAAAACGGTTGACGATATCAGCCCTGCGACGGGCGAACCGATTGCCCAGGTTCCTCAAAGTACACTTGAGGATGTGGAACGCGCGGTTGCCGCGGCCCGCGAAGCGTTCGATGATGGTCGCTGGTCGGGCCTACCGCATGGAGCGCGTGCCGCCACGCTTGAGAAACTGGCAACGTTGGTCGAGGAACATGCCTCTGAACTGGCCGAGTTGGAATCGCAAGATGCTGGTAAGCCGATCAAACTGGCTCGCGATAGCGACATCCCATTTTCCATCGACAACCTGCATTTCTTTGCCGGTGCCGCGCGCCATCTTGCCGGTGTGGCCGCGAGCGAATACAGCGGCGGGCATACCAGCATCATTCGGCGTGAACCTGTTGGCGTGGTAGCCTCATTAGCTCCCTGGAACTACCCGTTCATGATGGCGGCCTGGAAGATTGGGCCGGCCCTGGCCGCCGGCAACACTGTCGTGCTCAAGCCTTCCGTCGAGACGCCGCTGACCACGCTCAAACTGGGCGAGATTGCATTGGAAGCCGGTCTGCCTCCTGGCGTCCTCAACATCATCAGCAGCGGTCCTGGCGTTGCGCAGGCACTTGCCGGCCACGGTAAGGTCAATATGGTTTCCATTACCGGCAGCACAGAGAGTGGCAAGCATATCATGCGCGCGGGCGCCGATACCATCAAGCACGTTCACCTCGAACTCGGCGGCAAGGCGCCATTCATCGTGTATGATGATGCCGACCTGGAAGCGGCTGCCAATGGCGCGGTCGCCGGCGCTTTCGTCAACTGCGGCCAGGACTGCACGGCGGCCACGCGCATCTACGTCCAGGAGGACGTGTACGATAGTTTCCTGAACTCATTCCTCAGTAAGGTCAGGCAGCTTCGCGTCGGCGATCCCGCGCAGGAATCGACCGATATGGGGCCACTGATCTCTGCCACGCAGCGTGAGACGGTTGAGGGCTTTGTCGAGCGCGCATTGCGGGCGGGAGCCAACATCGTCACCGGCGGCAAACGCGCTACGGTCACGGGTTTCGAAAAGGGCTTTTTCTTTGAGCCGACGGTGATTGCGGAAGACCGCAATGACGCCGAGATCGTACAAAAGGAAGTCTTCGGCCCTGTCGTCGTCGTCTCGCGCTTTGGCACAGAGGATGAGGTGCTGGCGAAGGCCAATGATGTGGTATACGGCCTGGCGGCTTCGGTCTGGACGAAAGATATTTACAAGGCCATGCGTGCCAGTAGAGTGTTGCAATTCGGAACCGTCTGGGTCAACGATCACCTGCCCCTGACACCTGAGATGCCGCATGGGGGATATAAGGAGAGCGGCGTTGGTAAGGATATGTCGATGTACGCTTTCGAGGATTATACCCAGATCAAGCATGTGATGATCGAGCTATCTGGCGACGTTCGCAAGGGCTGGCACTACACCATTTTTGGCGATGCCTAAAAATGCCTGCTCCAAAACTGCTTTGGGCATGGCACTCGTAAGGGTGCCATGTTCTCTTTTAGGCCAGATGTGCTAAAATACGAGCGGAATTTGCATACGATCTATGAAATAGACAGGCAGTCTCTTAATCGAAGGAGCAAGTGAGTATGCTGCCACTGATTTATGGTCTGAATGTCTATGCGATCATATTCTGGGTTGTCTATGTCGCCTGGTTTGCCCTGGAAATGATAGGGGCGGTGGCTCAACGTGTGAAACCAGCTGCTCAGAAACAGGACCGTGGATCGATGGTCGTGTTGCTGCTGGGGTTGTATAGCGGATTATTCCTGAATTTCTTTTTTGCTGGTCTGATTCAAGGGGCCACAATCACATGGCATCGCTCCATCTTCGTTTCAATCGGTATAGTGCTAATGGTACTGGGTGTCATCTTGCGTCATTACGCGATTCGGACTCTGGGGCAATATTTTACGCGGGAAGTGGCAACCAGGCCCGATCAGGCAGTGGTACAGCGCGGGCCTTACAAATTTATTCGTCACCCTGCTTATAGCGGAACGCTGTTAACAGTATTGGGAATAGGTCTGGCCACCGCCAATTGGGTAAGTTTGGCGAGTATCATGCTGTTGAGCTTCATTGGCTACTCTTACCGAGTGATGGTAGAAGAGCAAGCATTGCGCAGGGCTTTAGGTCAACCCTATATTGAGTATATGCACCATACCAAACGCTTTATACCGTTCGTCTTTTAAAGCATGGGAGGAGGACCATCATTGGGTACACCGTTCCATGATGATTACTTTGCTGGCGTCGTGTCACGTGAATACGTGATTGACTCAAATTTTCTGTGTACTACTCGAGGAAGAGGATCGCGCTACCATGCCTTTCCTTTCTGATCTCATTACCTTACCCGCCCATCCACTTATCTCCATAGTGGGTGCCGGGGGCAAAACCACTACTATGTTTACATTGGCCGGGGAACTCGCCCGGCGTGGGAAGCGCGTCATCACAACCACAACCACAAACATCTACTTTCCACAGCGGGGTGAGACCGATACCCTCATCGTCTCGCCAGAAACATCCCGCCTGCTCAAAATGATTCGCGCCAGTTGGGAGCAGCACCGGCGTATTACCGTTGCCGCCAGCCCTACCGGCGCCGGCAAACTTGCCGGGCTGCAGCCCGACCAACCATATGAACTGCTTCAGAAAAGCGATGCGGATGTCGTCATTGTGGAAGCCGATGGCGCTCGTCACCATATGATTAAGGCTCCAGCGGAACACGAACCGGTCGTGCCCTTGCAGACAAATGTCGCATTCTTGATGCTGAGCGCTGAGGCGCTCAATCAACCTTTGAATTCAGAGATTGCGCACCGCCCTGAGATAGTTGCGAAAGTGACAGGAATCACTATAGGCGATGTGCTTACGCCGGAAGTTGTTGCGCGGTTGATGCTGAGCGAACAGGGGGGAATGAAGAATATACCTCATGGGGCTTTGATTTACCTGCTCGTTACACATGCATCGGAGAATCAGCGGGACACAATAGAGCAATTCAGCAGGCTGGTACGGTATTTGTCGGATACGGCGCAAGTATTGCATGCTGCTCAGCCTGGGCAATGGTTAGCCACCTGAATTACAAAAGCCATCGCGGCGTGTGCAAGAGTGCAATGAGTGGCAAAAACGCGCGCAAGTCTCTTTTAGCATGAGCCTTGTCTAGCGGGTCAAGTCAGGAAATCTCCTCTCTCATGTGAGAAAAAAGAAGAGTTTGCCTCTTGTTGCCACTGGCGGTCGATTTCCGCGTGGATGGCGGCAGGACTTGTATTGAGCAGGCGCGCTACTTCGAGGAGGGCAGCGACGGCCTGGGCCAGTCGGTCCAGGCGAACCTCATGAATGGGTGGCGGTTGACTGGCGACGGCCACGTTTTTACGAGCCGCACGTGTCACCCAGCCATCACGCTCCAACTCGTCATAGGCGCGAATGACCGTATTCGGCGCCACCCCCAGGTCTTCAGCCAACTGGCGCACCGGTGGCAAGAGCATTCCAGGCAGCAAAATTTGCTCGGCGATTAGCATGCGGATCTGCAAGCTGATCTGCTCAAAAGGCGGGACTGTACTCTGATGGTTAACAACCAGCAAAGGGCCAGCGCTCACGAGGCACCCCCCAGTTGCACCCGGCATATTTGCCGCGAAATACGCCCGCCCAGCCGACCATGACGGGCTGAGACGAGAGATGCGACCAGCAGCAGCGGAATGACCGAGATGTAGCTCAGCCCTAGCAGCGCGCTCAAAGCTCCTGATGGTGTGCTATGCAGGGCAATGAGGATGAGATTGATCAGCCCATATTGTGCCCACGCCAGGCAGCCGATGGCCAGGAATTCGCTGGTCAGCAGCCAACCGGCGAAGATGGCGCGCAGCATATCATCGTAGCGCCGGGCCATTTCGGGCGCGAGTGTGAGCAGGAAGCGCGGGAATCGCGCAATGCGAGCGATCAAGCCTTCAATCAGCGCGACAATTGCAAGCATCAGCGCCGGGATGATCCAGAGCGTCCAGCCTGGCATAAAAAGAACGCTACTCAGCGCTTGTACGCGGAGTGCCACCGGCCCTAAGGATAGCCCTAGCAGGATCGTGCTAAGGGTGATCAGCAGGAAAGTAGGCAACGCCAGCAAGTGTATCAATGGTGAGCGGTAGTCGGCTGATCGCCGTTGGCTCAGGTCACCGAACCTCACACCATGCGCGGCTTTGCTCCTGATCTGGCGCATCGCGAAGAGCAATCCGCTCACGCTGCCCGTAACTATCACTATATAGACTACCAGCACAACATACTGGATTGGCGACGGAACCTTCACTAGCAGCGTTCCAAGCATTGCCAGAACCAGACCGGACAGTACAATGGCCGCAAGCACAAATCCGATCCCGATTGCGATTAGAATAGTAGCCCACACTAGCGCCAGGTAAGAATAGAACGTTCGAAAGACCACGCTTTCCTGTTCTTCTGCGACGGAGACGCGCCAATCGGTGAGGATTGAGCGTACCTGAAATGCCTGCCAGTAATTGAGTCTTCCCTCACGAGGCTCCATGCGCGCTCTCAAGCCCATGCCTGCACTGAAGAAAAGGCCGCCTGCCAGAGCAAGAGCAAGAACAAACACGAGAAAAAAAGTTTCCATATCGATCAGCTATCCTTCCTGCAATGGACGAAGAATCAGCAATCACTGCTTCACCTCTCTCCCGGCTCTGTGTTACCTGTCTGACACAGAGTATAGCTGAAGTGTATGGATTGTGTCAAGGGGGTGAGACAAAAATTTTCTGAGATAGGGAATATTCACAGACTCCCTTATCGGCCTTTGTTCACGTATATCACAGTTGTGCCTCCCCAATATACGAGGCCCAATCCTGATTCTCCCCCGCATATTCCGACGCGAACCATACGTGATTCTTGCCCGCGCCATCATAAGAGGTGGCCTCGAAATCTCCCCAGCGGTCATTATTCGTTGGTTGTAACCCCTTGATGAGGAATTTCGGATTCTCCAGCATTCCAGGCGCATCGCTTTTCTTATGCACGGTATACATGATGCTGGGATTCAGCGAATTGCTCATTGTATCGAAGACCATCAGCACGCTGCCGCCTTTATTGATCATGGTGCAGCCGAACGAAGCGGCCTGGTCGCCCTGGAAGGCAAGGATGCTATCTTGAAGCAGCGTAGCCCCAGTAATTTTGCCGTTTTGATCGAGTGTGGGCTGCACTTCGCCCCAGAAAATGCCTGGCACAACCTGTGTCCCGTTATTCACTCCAGTCTCAAGAGCAAAGGTGATGAAACCACTTTGATAGACGGGGGTACCTGTGATGCGCGTATCAAGCGTCTCGATGCACTGCGAGCATCCTGGTTCATCTGCCTGCGGTGCCAGGATATACTCCGGTGTCGAAACACTGACCTGGGTAAGCGATTGATTTTTTTCGTCTGCGTTCGTGAATGACCACACCACAAGCCCGCTGCACCCCTGACTGCACTCACCCCCGCCGGAAGTGGTATCGAATGAGCTGATCAGTAATTCTGCACCGGGCGCATCCTGGCCTTTTGCCAATGTTTCGACCGGCTGGACAGTATCTACCAGAGTTGTTCCAACCTTCAGTTTTCTGAATCCTTTCGCGGTGACAGGCGAACCAGCCTCCATAAGCGCCTTATTCGCCGCCAGGACCTGGGCGTACTTGTAGACATAGCCGGTTTTATTGTACATATTGACCGAGAAGTAAACAGACGTGCTATTGAAGCCGAACTGCGTGTAATCGGCAATATATTGCGTGCCGAGCAACATATCGAATGCGTACATGTTCCACGCGCCATTGGGGTCACTGGTCTGGCTCACGCCAACCCAGTAGAGCGAGAGCGGCGGACAACGGTCGACGAACCCGCCCTGTAGTTGGAGCATAGCTACCCAGAAGCGCCCATCGACATAGTCGTAGAAAGCGCGCGGGTCGGTCACATATGCGCCATTGGGGTCACAGTTCCCCGGATTTGGGATGCCGAAGAAATCCTGGCTCGTCTTCGGCCATCCACTCTGTAAGTTCCCTTTTGTGTCATAAACAGCGAAGGATGTATTGACGCCCTGGAAGACCCACTGCGTAGACGCGGCGACTGCCATATCTGGCGGTTCGCATCCAATCGGCGGGCAGATTGACGGTGAATCGGCCATGCCATTGAACTTCGTGATTGTGGGCGGCGTATCTGGAAGTATAGTATCCGTGTTAGAGAGAATATGAGTAGCAACAGGGGCCGCTGAGTTATGAGCCGCCGCTGCTTTCAGTTGAGCATACGCTGAAGCACTGACACCCGTCAGCAATGGCCTGTTTTTAACAGTGGGTGTATGGAATGACGTAATTTTAGCAGGGGGTACGGTTTGCATATTGATGGTATGCCTGTATACCAGGGACGATGTGACAGCTTCGGCTGAGCCTGTGATAGTTGTGCCGACGCTCGGACTGCTATTCTGGCCGTGAGCGACTATGAGACTTGTATCTGATATCCCTATCAAGGCCATCGTGAGTATTATAAGGAGCGAAACGATATATCCCCGATACTTTTTCAGCATAGTGACGGTCTCCCGCATGGATTTTCATCAGTTCGTTCATACAGTCTAATCTAGAGCATAAGGAGAAATCATTGGTTGGGGAATTGAGAAGTGGTTATGATATGGTTAAGATTTGAGGAAAGGGGTTCGTAACCATTGCAGAAGTTGCCATGTTCCTCTATCATACGAATTGCTATTGCTTGATTGCAGGCAAATAAAACATTCTCTATAAGAGCTTAAGGATTTTTATGAAACTTGGACTGTACTGGTCCTATGCCACGCGCTCATTGATGCGCGGCGGGCAGCGTACGGTGCTGGCTATTTTCTGTGTCGCGGTGGGGGTGATGGCTATTGTCGCCCTGCAACTGGTCGGCCTTAGCGTCAATCAGGCCTTGATCGGCAATATTGTCGAGGCAAATGGAGGAGATATCCGCCTGAATGCAGAACTGGCTCCTTTGCGCCAGAAAGACCTGGCCTTTTTCGATAGATTGAAGCAGCAGGGACGCATCACCGATTATGCTACTGCCTATGATCCGGGCGGAAGTATTGCGCTTCCGGCAGGCGGCGAAGAATCCTTTTCCTTTATCGCCGTTTCGAGCAACTTTCCCCTGGTTGGTCAGGCGGACTTTATCGCGCCATCTTCCAATCTGACAATTCAAGGCGTCGTCCATGGCAGAAATGTGGCGATGAGTTCGACCGTTTTCAAGGACCTGAATGCCCATATCGGCAGCGCCTATGAAGTGAAGACGCTGGATGGGCGCTACGTACCCATTACAGTTGCGGCAGAAATTCAGGAGAATGGCGTTTTTCGCGGGCCGCAAGTCATCATCTCGCAATCAGCCCTGGCTGCTATCCCCGAACCGGGTGGAATTGTGCCACCTGCCCAATACGGCACGATTTATATGACCGTTCCCCAGGCGAATATCAATGCGGTCAAGGCGCAGTTGAGCGCGCAATTTCCAACGACGAATGTCATCACGGCCAACGATTTGCTGAAGCAGCGCCAGTCGCAGGTTGATCAGATAAGACTCTTCTTGCGCATCGTCGGTTTGTTGGCGCTCTTCATCGGCGGCATTGGCATCATCAATACTATCCAGGTGTTGCTGCGCCGTCGCCAGGTCGAGATTGCCATGCTCAAAACCACCGGCTACCGCCAGGTTGACCTCTACGCGCTCTTTGGGCTGGAAGCTGCCCTATTGGGCATTATGGGCGGAATATTTGGGGCGCTTGTCGGTATGGGGGCCAGTTTTCTTGTGCGTCTCGTCGTCGAGCGCGCCTTCTTCATTCACCTGCCGGTTGTATTAGACAGCCTGACGATTGCATCAGGCCTGTTTATCGGGCTGGCAACCGCCTTGATCTTCGGTCTGCTGCCAATCGTACAGGCCAGCCAGGTGCGACCGCTCGCCGTGCTGCGCGAACTCCCCGAGGGGAGTAGGCGCTTCTCCTGGCTTCTTACTGCCGTATTGCTTGTTGTGTTGTCGCTACTCTTCGTCGCTCTGGCCTCGACAATCCTGGGCGATCCGGTAACGGCGGCCATCGCAGTCTATGGCGGAGCAGGCGTAATCTTTGCGCTCGGACTTGGCTTCGGCCTGTTAGTGCTGGCCATCTCGAAGCTGCCCGTATATGAGCGCCCTCGCCCCCGCATGCTGCTGTGGATACTTGTGGCGCTCGGTATCACTATAGCCTCTATAATCATCCTGACCGCCCTGCTCTTCCTGGGGCAGGCCGCGAACGACCTGGCAATACGTTCAGGCAACAGCCTTCTCGGTACCTATGTCCTGGTTGTGTTGGGCGGCCTTGGCATTATCCTGGTAGGTGGGTCGCTGGTTTACCTGCTCGCTTCAATCCTCAATGGCCTGATCCTGTTCGCGCCGCGTTCGTGGAAGACTGCTGTCATGCTGGCATATCGCAACCTGGGTAGGCAGCGCCTGCGCACGACGACTACGCTTACCGCTCTTTTTGTTGGCGTTTTCGCCATTGGCATGGTACTGATCCTGGGACAGGGCATCAAAGACTCCGTCAATAGCACGCTGAGTACGCTCTTCACTCATAACGTCTTCGTGGTGGTATCTCCCAGCCAGAAGCAAGCTGTCACAAACCGGCTGGAAACATTGAAAGGCGTTGATGCCGGCAAGACGCTGGTCAATCCGGTCGTGCCGCAAGTTTATCCCGTCCTGGTTGGTGGACGCGATATCAATACTATCGTTCGCAGCGTCACCAGGGCCGATAAGATCGATAAAGGCGATATTGTCGGCGATCTGACAAGCATCCAGGGCTTCGACTTGAGCGGCGGCAAGAATAACCTGCCGGACATTACGCTGAAAAATGGCCGCAATCTGTCAGTGAAGGATGCTGGCACCAATAATGTCATTCTCGACTCTCAACTCGAACTGGCGCCTGTCAACCTGCGTATTGGCGACAGCGTGGTCGTGCAGAGCGCCGACGGCTCCGTCACCAGGATACTGAAGGTGGTTGGCTTTTATGATAGCTCGTCGCTTACCAGCAATCCTAATTTCGCGGGCATCCTGGCCGATGACACCGTAACGCTGCAACTCGGAAAATCGCTCACCCTGGAAGTTTTCTCGCTGAAAGTTGACCCCAACGCCGTGCCTGCCTTGCGCAAGGCTCTCAATCAATCCGTGCCAACGGCCATCATTCTCAGCGTCGTCGATATCGATACCTTCGTCAACCAGATTCTCGACAACCTGGTTATCATGCTAACGACCATCGCATCTCTGGCCATGATTGCCGGCTTAATCATCATCGCCAACGCCGTCGCCCTGGCAATGCTTGAGCGACGCCGCGAGATCGGCATCCTCAAGTCTGTCGGCCACACCAGCAAATCTGTCCTTGCCACCGTATTGATCGAAAATGGCCTGGTGGGTTTGCTTGGCTCCCTGGTCGCCATGCTGCTGGTGACGGGCGCGATTACCGCGCTCAGCCGTTTCGTCTTCCATACCGACCTGAACATCGGTCCCTGGCTGGTAGCGCTCATCATCGCCTCTACCTCACTGGTGACGATGCTGGTTGCCACTTTCGTTGCATGGAGCGCGGTACGAGTGCGCCCGCTGGACGTGTTGCGCTATGAGTAGGGGCAGTGGGTGGCGTTTGACAAAATAAGCAGGAAATCCAAGCGGTCCTGACCATGTCATTCTAAACGCAGCGAAGAAACCGTGGCCCATGGATGCAGATTCTGAGCGCAGCGAAGAATGACATGGCGAACGGGTGCTGACCAATTTTGAATGTTCAAATTCATCATCGGCAGTGGATATGATGCACCCCTACATCCCCCCTGTCACCTCTCGCGCGAACAATACAATACTAAGTGCAGTGTAATCGTCGCTCGGCTCCGTGCTTGGCCATGCCACCACGTTGTCGAAATAGCGCGCTCCCATGCCTGTGAATATCTTGTACGGGTCGCTACCATTGGGAGGGCACTTTCTGGCCCCTTTTGGTATGCCCAACCCCTTAAAGGACGAGATTGCGTTTGGCCCATCGACGGCGGCTCCGAGCAGAATGGGTGGTTTACCATCCAGCGAACCAACCAGGTTCGCGACCTGGTGCTGCAGGCAATCCGGAAATGTGCTGCCATCCCCAACGATGAATGAAGCTCCCCAGGCGTTATCGCCCAGCACCCAGTTGCGTTGTGTCAGCGCGAACGCCTCATACGTGTTCGCCCCGGTCAGTTCGTCATAAAAATCGGCCTCTAGCACATATCCCAGGGCATGTGGTGTAGCATCCTCTCCACCATAGGCAATCCCCAGTCCGAACGGGTCTTTTTTCGCCTGCGTTATTCCATTCGTCAACTGCTTATTCAGATCGTGCAGCAGGTCTTGTTGCGATACCTCTAAACCCTGTGGATTTCCCGCCTGCGTGATGGCGTGATAGAGTTCGTAGTGGGCCAGCCCGCTGACATCATAGAGGTTCAGTGAATCACTGCCATCATGCGGGCCATGTATGTATTCGTAGGCCCAGTGTGCTGCCGCTTGTAGGTAATACATTGGATCGGTATGCGGCAGTCCGAGCGGCAGATGGCTCATTGCCGTGGCAAAGTAGAGTTCCGTTGCTCCCAGTTCCATATCGTCGCGCCATTCGACCTCCGGATAATATCCGTGCGGCGAGGCGGTCAGTAGCTGCTTGACATTGCTTGTCTGAGCGAGATCGAAAATATGCTCGGCACTGGTGATACATTTGTTGGCATAAGCGGGGTCGCTGCCATCGTAGAGTTGATAGCATAGGCCCAGGTCTGCCGCCATACGCCCGGCAAGATTAGGGCTAATGGGCAATCCCGAAGGCCCGGCGCGAAAGACGGGGCGATATTTGATGTAATACTTCGGATCGCCCAGCTTCACGTTCAGCTTATCATCGGCTTGCGGCAGGCGCCAGATATCGTGATCGGCCACAATATGCGCATTGCCATCGCCAATGCCGACCTGGTAGTACAGCGTCCTACTGTTGTCGTCCCACATCTTTTGCAGCCAATCCAGCCCGAATCTGGCCTCAGAATTGAAGTCGGATGAGCCGCCGTCGAAAAGATTGGGATATTGGCGCACGGCAAATAGCATAATCGCATCGGTGTAACTGGCCGTCTCTACAAACTTCAGGTAGTCTCCCGCGTCAAACCAGCCACCCGAAACATCGATAGGCCCACCTATTCGAGTCAATCCTTGCAGCACGCCATGCTTGTAAATGGGAATATCGTAGATATAAGCATGCTCATCGGTCAGATGCGAAGGCTGACGCTCCAGGACACGCGGATCGACATCCGGTCCATCGCGCTGCGCCAGGTAAAAGAACAGCGCATTCGGCAGCAAACCGGAGTAAAGATTTTTAGCCGTATCGATTCTGAAAGTGGGTGAGTTTGCGGCAATTGGCCCTTTGACCCGAATGGAGTAGCTTCCGGTGGTCGTGATGGAAGAAAAATCGAGTAAATAGGTATTGGGAAAAGCGGAGTTCCATTTGCCCTGCCCCGCGCCAATCGGAGCCGAATAGACCGTTTTGCCCGTTGAAACATCGACAACATCGAAGCTGGCCCCATTTTCGGAACCCGTCGCCATCAATATCGCCTGTTTGATCTCACCATTGACATATCCTATTTGATTGAGTCTCACGTATGCGCTCCCTTTCGCATAAGTGATGCCAGGGACGAGCAATGGAGAGAAGATGAAGCTGAGGGCGAGAATTGCGGTGAGTAGTGTGCCGGGTATTATAGTAGTGCCTCTGAGTTGACGTGCAAGGAATACCATGGTTGTCTCTCCTGGAAGTTATGAGCTAATGAACAAGAATGTCTGGTAGGCTAGTTGAATCATTGTACTGCCCCCCTTGGAAGAGACATAAAATGAGTCATATGAAGTGAACATGGTCCAAAGAAACGCCCTCCTCGTTCTGACTTCCTGGTCACATCTGCCCAATGAAGAACAAGCAATTAGCTGGCCTGGGGCTTGGTTTCCCCTTGGATTGACTGTTCAGTGAGCTTGATGGGTTCTGTCCCTGGCTCTCTCAATTTGCCCTCTTGCTCTCTTGCCTTTTTACGTGCATCCCATTCTGCTTGTGCAGGCCACTCTATCGCTCGCTTAAAGTAATAGAGGGAGTGGCTCGCTGGCCTGGCGGGGACAACACCTACCAGTTCCCATCCATCGGCCCCTAACTGGGTCAATAAGGCGCCCCATTCTTCTGGCGATTGGACGCCTTCATACCTGCCATCCTCACGGCTGCTGTACACATGGATCGTTACCTGCTTTGGCGTCCAGGCCACTTCGCAATACTCCCAGGGTTGCATCCTTTCCTGCCTTTCTCGGTGGTTGTGTTGGGAAGACCATCCATTGAAGCACTCGACTCACCACAGAATCGTCTCTGCAGCGCAAAGGACAACAGGATAAGGTATCCTCATGTTACTCTTGCCTCCTCCATTGGCTTTCAAACTCGGCGGGAGTGAGATAGCCCAAGGCAGAATGGATGCGCTTGTGCATGTAGACCTCGTCGAGAAAGCGCCCAAGCTGTTGGCGTGTGATATAAGCCGTGGCAGCATACTGGACCCCTTGATCGGAATGGTGGATTTCGGGTTGACGCTGGGCCAGGGCCTGCTCCAGCGCTCGCAGGGTGAGACTTTGATCGAGACTGCGCCCCAAATGCCAGCCACGAATACAGCGCGTAAAGACATCCATCAGCACTGCCAGGTAGACAAATTCTTCCTGGAGCCGAATGTACGTGATATCTGAGACCCACACCTGATCAGGCCGCACAATCTCCAACTGTGCTACCAAATTTGCATACCGAGGAAAGGGATGGGAACTCTCCGTGGTCCTAACGCGCCGTTTGGGTTTGCGATCGGCTTGGAGCCGCAGTTCTCGCATGAGCCGTTCCACCCGTCTATGATTGATAATCCATCCTTGTCGCTGCAATTGCTTGGTGATACGTCGATAGCCATAGCGCGGCCACTCGCCTGCCACCGTTGCAATAGCCTGCCGCAACTCCTGCTCATCAACCGCCGCTGCTTGATGATAATAGGTACTGCGGGCGCAGTCCAAGATGTCACAGATCTGTGTGATTGGATACTGCTTGGCTAACATCTCCATCACCGGCCGTTTCTGCTCGATGGTGAGTTCAAGAGCATCGAGGCTTTTTTTGCAATTTCCAGTTGCATAGTCAGACGGCCCACTGTCCGCTCTAGCTCGGCGATGCGCTCCTGGTCCTGGCTGTGCAGCTGATCCTGCTCAAAGACCAGAGGTGCTCGTTCCACCAATTCCGTTTTCCAACGGGAAAGTACTTGCGGATTGAGTTGATGCTCTCGGCAGACTTCGGCAGCACTCTTGCTTCCACTGAGCACATCAAGGACCACTTGTGCCTTAAACTCGGCTGTAAATCGTCGTCGCTGTGGCATACTGCACCCCTTTCTTGGT